>BNJU01000089.1_pt1 | contig 104539 bp, 143 predicted proteins | sample 8539281 | NCBI WGS metagenome assembly BNJU01 (sample SAMD00202456, study PRJDB9452) | human saliva metagenome | isolation source: human saliva | place: Japan | reverse complement strand
CAATAATCTTCTTGTTATAGGCAATCAAATCCTCTTCCGTTTCTGCGGAAAAACGGTCCTGATTCAACATATAGGCATTGTTTCCCAAGGCTGAATCTCGAATAATCTTAAAAAGGCTATTTCCAGTAGTTGCTGGTCGTCTGCCCCTCGCACTGCAGCCTGAAAAAGCTCTCCGCTGGAACAGGCGGAACAAATAATCAGTCCTTCCCGATATTTTTTCTGGCAAAGACTTGGGAATTCTCGGCTTCATTCGGAAATACTGTAAATGGGACTGTGAAACCAGACGATAGAGGTTGATTCTTCCAATATCGTTTTTGGCCAGCAGGATAATATGATAGCTGGGAACTTCGCACCTTCCCACCTGATCACCTCAGACTGTCGATTTCCTCTAGGGAGCTTGCGCCTTTTGCTCTAAAATCTCAGTTCCTGGGTAGATTCTTGCAGTAGCCTCCACATCATCCACCGCCCTATGGTGATGTAAGCTCAATCTTTAATTCCTTAGCCACCGTGTCTAACTTAAAAACGATTTAACCTTGGTAAAAGCAGGCGGGACAAGGCCACCGTATCAATAACCGGTGCTGAAAAAGGAATGTTTTAGGGCCTTGGCTCAGTGCTGACAAAGTGATAGTCAAAGTCCGCATATGAGCCACCGAAAATCGCATCCTTGGCAAAGTCGAGTGTGGAAGCACCTCTGATTCCTTTAGCATCCCATTACCATGGGTCATCTATAGAGGTTAATTGGGTGATTCTAAAAGGGAATCAGCACTCGGATTTAAAAACATCCATCGGTCAATGATTTTTCGTTTTCAATCTTCACCGCGCCGATTTCAATAATATGATTGACTCTCGGATCGAAAAGACCGGTGGTCTCGGATCAAAGAACCACGGTGACTGCTTAAATCTCTTTTTACAGGCATTTTTGACAATGGAATCCAGGTCATTTACCAGGTAGCCTTCCATACCGTAAATCAGCTGTAAATCCTTCTGTCTTCCAATTTTTCTTCAAATAAGCCATGAGCATCCGGAAAGGCCTGTACTACGCCATGATCCGTGATAGCCATTGCAGGCATTCCAAAATCAGGGCTCTGTCGATATATTTTTCAATATCCGAAACCCGTCCATATCCGACATCTTGGTATGTAAATGCAGTTCTACCCGCTTTCTTTTCTAAAATCTTCCCGCTTTTTCCGGGTAAGGTAGATTTTCTTGATGCCTGCATGGGCCAGCTCCATCTCCTGGTCGTAGCTGTCATACTCCATGGTTCACTAATGCATGTGGCATTATCGCTTTTTCAAAAAGGCTCTGGCTTCCTCCGATTCTCTTCCTCCACAAAAATCTTAGAGGCCAAAGAATCCGTATCATCCGTAAAGGAGAAGCTGAAAAATGGTTTTTCCGGAACGGGTGCTTCGTTCATCCACCTGAATAATCAGACCTTCCACCGTTACCAAACCGCCATCCTCCGGAATATCCTTTAAAGGAATGGGGTATCGCTAAAATCTCTGCCATAGTACACATCACTATGGTCGGAACGCTAAACTGGAACTTTCCTTTGCTAAAAGCTTTTTCTCAAAGCCCTTCTTTTCAAAAGGATTTTTCCCCGAGCTTGTCTTCTGTTTGAGAGAATCTTCTATGGATTTCTTCTCTAAAGTAGTATTAGCACTATTCTTTGCTAAACCGACATGAGTATTTCCGCATTTTTCTCAGCATCAAAGTCTTGGCCTTGTCCTGCAAATTTCTCTGACGAGCTGTTTCCATCGAAAGTGCAGAACTCTCTTGACTTAATGAACTGCTTCTCCATCCTGTATTGCCCTATCTTCTGTTCCGGGAATAAGCTGCACTTCCCTCTGCCCCTGGATAAATATCGGACAATCCTTCTTCTGAATATCCCGGATTCCCGGAAGAAGAATACAGAGAGGCAATCGCCTTATCCTCTTCCTCCTCAGCCTTTTTTTTGCCGGCACAAACCGGATGGTAAAATGGATAGGGAACACCTAACGCTCTTCAAAAATCTTTTGAATGACCCTAACACATTCCTTTTTCTTCCTTTTGAAAAAGAATTTGTTCCTCTAAAATAAGAGAGAGACGATTGTCTTCTCTCATTCCAGTTCTCCCTGCTTCATCATCTGATACAGGAGAATGTTTCTTTCCTTTAATTCCTCAAAAAGAGACTTTTCATAAAACTCATAAAGTACTTTTGCCGTATATTGGCTGGATAGATGAAAGCTTTCCCGGATGCAAATGCTGATTTTCTTCCCGATAAAGAGCTGCTTATAGATAGCCTCTTCCATTTCCCGAATATCACTTCGCTCCAGTAAATGATCGCTATGCAAATAAATACTCAGCTTCGACCTGTCTTTTTCAAGGTGATTCTGCTTATGGTGGTATTCAAAAACATTCCCCATAAAGTGCTCCGATACCGTTAATTCCTGAAATACTTGAAAAACTGCTTCATGCCTATCCTTTTCTGTTTATTTAATCATGGTATTTTTCTATTTCCTCCTTGAGGCGGAGAGCAAATCCTTCTCTTCCACCTTCGAATCACTTCACCGCGCTTCATCAAAGCCCTACACCCTTGCCCCCGGCAATGGCAGATCAGCCTCCTTGGCCTCTCCCGGACCGTTTACCACAACCCATTACAGCAAGCTTCAAGGTTTATCAGGATAGGACTGGACCAGCTTTTCCACAGCATTAGCCAGAGAAATCAGGTCGATATCGGTTCTTCCGCAGGTAGGACGAAACCACATGGATACCACCCTTTTTCAGTCCCAGGGTTTCCAAAAATCAATCGACCGGTTTTTATTTCTTCCACAGGATCGCAGAAAGGCTCACACGAATCGTATCTCCGATTCCTTCTCCCAAAATCATGGCCAGTCCCATGGCAGATTTGATATTACCGGACCAAACCGTTCCGGACTCTGTGATGCCTACATGCAAAGGATAGGGGCAGGATTCTGCTACAATTTTATGGGCTTCACCGCCATTAAAACATCGGAGGACTTCATGGAAAGCACCAGCTTCTGATAACCCATTTCCTCTACCAAACGCAAATTCGCCAAGGCAGACTCAGCAAGTCCCTGGGCCGTTACTCTTCCCTGATATTTTTCCAAAACTTCCTTTTCCAGGGAACCGGAATTTACCCCGATTCGAATGGGAATCTTTCTTTCCTTGGCACAGTCCACCACAGCCTGAAGTCTTTCCGGGGCCGATATTTCCCGGATTAATACGGATTTATCCGCTCCGTTTTCCATGGCAAGAATCGCCATGCGGTGAGTCGAAAAATGGATATCTGCAACGATGGGAATAGGGAGAAGCCGTTTAATTTCCTTTCAAGGCAAATGCCGCTTCTTTTTGTAGGTACAGTAAGACGAATGAGTTCACAGCCGGCCTCTGCCAGTCTAAGAATTTGGGCTATACTTCCCTTGATATCCTCCGTCTTGGTATTCACATGGACTGTAAAACCACCGGATTTCCGCCGCGATTTTAAGATTTCCTACTTCACTACCCTAGTATCTTCTCTTTTTGAACATAGTATTCCTTTATACAATAAACTTATGAGCTAAAAATATTTCGAATAGAGCTCCGGTCAACAAATTAAACATCATTTCCGACAATCAATACCATAAAGGGCTAGTGAAAAACCATCCCTGCGGTATTGATTCGCTCCTCCCATTTGGGATTAAGCCTCTTTCTTGCCAGCATTTCCAAAAGAATGAACAGAGTCGTCCTCCATCCAGGGCGGGAATAGGCAAAAGGTTCATTACCGCCAAATTTACGCTCAACATCATGCTAGGTTTAGTAAAACCAGTAGCATTACGAAAAATCCGTATTGGCTGGAGCTGGAAACACTTTCTCCGATAACCGCAACCGTGCCCACCGGACCCATAACTTCCTGTCTGCTTACCTTTCCTTACTAATCAATGCCAGACTGTCAATCACCACTCTGGCATTAAAGGGCCAGTTCATAAAAAGCTGTATTCTATAGTCTTTAAAAGGGTTTTGAAACTTCACTCGCTCAGAGGAAAGAGCCACGCCCATACGATAAAGTCTGTAGAAGGGATCGCTATAGGGCAGGGAACTGAAAACTGAGCTTTTCCCCATCTCGAAGAACCGTGAGACTGACTTCTCCTTCTTTGCACCTCCTCATATGAAGTTCCATATATAGCATAGCTCGGAGTAGCTATGAACAGTTCTTCCCTTGGCATTACCAATTTTAATGAAACGAATCTCATCTCCCTCCTGTAAACCGCTTTCCATGGCAGGAGTAGATACATTGGAGGAGCAATTTTTCAGGCTGTACCCCAATCGTTCCGGTAAGGAAAAGGGCAATCAAAAAGCCTAAAAGAAAGTTGTTGAAAAACGCCGGCAATACAGATAATAAAAACGCTGCCAGGCAGGGCTTTCCTTCAAAGCTCTTCGTCTTTAATTCTTCTTCGCTATAGATTACTCCGTCAAAATCATAGACATTTTCCGCATTATCCTCCTGCTTTGGAGCCAGAAAATCACCGGAGCCTGCCGCATCCCTCTCCCAGCATGGCTCAGCTTCCCCCAAAGGGAGTAACTTTTTAAGCTGTATCAGGGTATTTTTTTATAAAAGGATAGGGAGTCTGGGGCCCATCCCAATGGAAAACTCATTTACCCCTACATGAAAAAAACTTAGCCGCAGAAAATGCCCCAGTTCATGGAAAACCAAAAATGACAGGGCAAGTATGGCCAAAAACGATACTCAATTCTTCTCCTCCTTATGTAATCTTCTTACTTCCGCTCTGGCCCACTGCTCCGTTTCGAATATCTCCTCTACAGAAGGAAATTCATTCCAAGCCCTTTCGTGTTCCTTTCATGCAATGGGCAATGCTTCTTGGAATTTCCATGAAGCGAATTTTTATCCTCTAAAAACAAACGAACCGCCTCTTCGTTAGCCGCATTATATACCGTAGGCATACTGCCTCCTTGGCACCGGCCTTCATTCCCAAAAGCAAGCCCGGAAAAATCCTCCAAGGAAGGAGGAAAAGAAATGAAGGAAAAGGCCTTAGAAAAATCTATTCTTTGTTCCCGGTAGCACTCCTTTCTTCTTGAAAGAGGGCGTGAGGCAATGGGCAGACACTTATCCGGTACCCCCATCTGTCCCTTTACTGCTCCATCCTGAAATACCACCGCGGAATGTAAAATGCTTTCCCGCTGAATCACTACCTGAATCTTCTCCATAGGGAATGTTTGAAGAGCCAATGAGCTTCCATCATTTCAAGCCCTTACTTACCATGGTGGCGGAATCAATGGTGATTTTTGTCCCATGGACCAGTTGGGATGCTTTAAGGCATCCGCCTTGGTTTTTCCTTCCATCTCTTCCTTTTTCAGTCCGAAAAAGGACCGCCGAAAGCCGTTAACAAAAGGGATTCCACTGATTTTTCTTCTTCCCCCAGAAGGCATTGCCAAATGGCGGAATGCTCCGAGTCAATGGGAAAGAGCTCCGCCCGGTATTCCGAAAGCATAGGCATAATCAAATGTCCTGCACAAACCAGCGTTTCTTTATTGGCTAAAAGCAATCTTTTTTTCCTGCCTTAATTGCGGAAATCGTGGGAAGAATCCCAATCATGCCTACCAATGCAACCACCACCATATCCGCCTCCGGAAGAGTGGCCAGCTCAATCAAGCCTTTCATTCCGGAAGACACAGGCATATTTAGAGTCCGCGAAAGCTTTTCTGCCAAAGCTTCTTCATATACACAAAAGCTTTGGAACCTGCCATTCACCTGCCTGCTCTTTCAAAAGCTCTACCTTGGATTTCACCGAGAGTCCAATCACTTTATGCGACCGATGATCCTTTAAAAGGGATAGACACTGGGTTCCGATGGAACCGCTGCTCCCTAAAATTACGATATTCATGCTTTACCTTCCCAAAAATTATACTGAAGACTTACTTTATTAAAAGTATATCAAGGATAAGTCTTACATGATGATTTAAAATCTGACATTATTAAATATGTCGTTTTTCTTTCATATACATTAGCTTTCTTTTATTTCATTAGTTTTTATCTCATCAGTTCTTATCTATGTTTTTCTTGCTTATTATAAAGATAGGGACGATTGTTTTTCCTTCTTCTTTGTATTAAATCTTTTTAAAAATAATCTAAAACTGTTATGCCATAGTAAATGATGGGCGCCGTAAACAAAAACAGAATCAAAACGATCAAAAATTCCTCCATGCCCCGGAATCAAATGGCTGTAGTCTTTTGATGTGAAAATCTCTTTTTCATTCCGGAGGCCATCAAATCTCCGCCTATGGAAAAATAAGGCGGCAGAGAAACTTCCCAGAGCCAATAAAAGGGGATAAATGCAGAGAGTCCGTGTCCCTTAAAGATAATTGCAAAAATGAAGGATAAAATCCCCGATCCCAGAATGCCTCCCACAGCACCTTCCCAGGTCTTTTTCGGACTTAAAACCGGTGTCATTTTATGCTTTCCAAAAGAAGTCCGGCGCAGTAGGCACAGGTATCCGCGCCCAGCTGGATAAAAACACCAGCCAGACCAGCACCTTCCATGGGGAAGACTCCTGCACAAATAAATGTAAGATAAAAGGATGCCGGCATAGGGAAAAACCAAAAAGAGCAGAGCAATCTCCCGAATATCCGCCTTGGGATAGCTTAATACATAATAGAAGCCCAAAAGAAAGAGATAAGAAAGAAGCAAAAAGAAAGATATCGGTAGATGCAAAAATAAGGCTGAATAGTAAAGAACAACAAAAATAAGACAGGGAAAGAAATCCCTTCTTATCCAGAGAAAAAGCAATGCAACAATTCATAAGAGGCAAAGAGGGATAAAAACAGGCAAAAAAACCAAGACTGGAAGACCTCCCAGAGGAAGGATTCCGAATAACAACAAAAGCAGAACAAGGCCGCTAATCAGCCTTGTCAGAAAGGAACTCAACTTATGTTCATTTTGTCCCTTACTTTGTCCCGTCCTATTTTCCTTTTGTTCCCGTACTACTGTCCTTTTTGTTCTACCATATACTACCCTTTACTATATTTCTATAATCCTAAACAATTTTTCAAAAGTTATTCTTCCTTACACTCCTAGCTTCATAGAATAAAAAGTTCATGTAAAAGAAAGACAAATTGTTTATACTTTCCGTCCACCAAAGCGCCGTTTCTCTGTTCTGATAGGAGGAAATGGCCTTTTCCAGCTCTTCCAAGTTAAAGTCCGGCCAGTATGCAGAGCTTATATAATACTCTGCATAGGCAGACTGCCACAGGAGGAAGTTGGAGGTACGAAACTCTCCGGAGGTGCGAATCACCAAATCCGGATCCGGCATTCCTGCAGTATCCAGATAGTTCGAGAACTCTTCTTCCGTAAGATGAAAAGCTTCTCGCTGAGCTCTGAAGGAGAACTTTCCAGGGCTATTCTGCGAATAGCTCTAATCATCGTCTCTGCCCCCGTAATTTTACAGCAAAGCTGAAAAAGCATACCGGTATTTGCCTTGGTACTCTCTTCCAGTTCTGAAATGCCCTTTTGAATATCCTCAGGAAAACAGCTTCTTTCTCCTATCATTTTCGCTCGAACATTGTTGGCATTGGCTACGGTAATCAGCTTTTTCATATAGAAACGAAAAGAGCTGCATCAAAGCTCCCACTTCTTCCTCGGAACGTTTCCAGTTTTCCGTGGAAAATCCGTAAACCGTAAGATATTCTATGCCTAGTCTGGCACAATCTTCCACGGTTTGTTCCAGAGTCTCACAACCCTTTTTATGGCCTAAAGCCCTTGGTAACGCATGAGAAGCCGTCTAACGACCATTGCCATCCAAGATGATGGCAATGTGCCTGGAAAACTTCTTTGCTCTGATTATTTTGAAAAATCATACAGTCATTAATTCCTTATTCTTAGCCTCAACAGACTTATCAATTTTCTCAATCATATGGTCTGTAAGCTCCTGAATATCCTTGGTCTGTCTGGTCAGGTCATCCTCGGTGATTTCCGCATTCTTTTCCAGCTTCTTCGCCAAATCCATAGCATCTCTACGAATATTTCGAATGGCAATCTTAGCTGCCTCGCCCTTTTTCTTTACATCCTTGGTTAATTCTTTACGTCTTTCCTCGGTAAGCTCCGGGAAAACAAGGCGAATCACCTGTCCGTCATTGGTGGGATTGATTCCCAGTTCGGACATATTGATTGCTTTTTCAATTTCCTTCATAACGGACTTATCCCAAGGCTGAATCTGAAGAATTCTTGCCTCCGGTACTGATATGTTTCCTACCTGTTGAATCGGGGTGGGGTACCGTAGTAATCCACCATAATACGGTCTAAAAACGTGAGGGTTGGCTCTTCCTGCACGAATAGTTCCCAGCTCACTCATCAGGTTATCGTGAGTCTTGTGCATCTTCTCAATGTAAATGGTAAATTGATCATCCATCTTTCTTTCCTCCGGCTCTTCTTATCTTGTATACTAAAGCTTTATTTCATGGAACAAAGCTTTATTCATAACAGTATCGCTCATAAAGCGTGCGATATCTCGTTTATAGGACAATGATTCTTTTTGAATATCAATCCGCTGTAACTCTGGTTCCTCTATGCTCTCCCAAAAGAGCCTTGGCAATACCGTCTTCCTCTTCTAAAGAAAATACGGACAAAGGGAAGTCTGTTTTCCAAGCAAAGAATGGATGCGGACAGGTCAATTACCTGCAGTTTTTTTCTCCACTACCTCATCAATGCTTAAGCTTTTCATATTTCTTTGCATCCGGAAACTTCTTGGGATCCTTATCATAAACGCCGTCAATGGCCTTAGCCAAAAGAATCTCCTTACATTCCAATTCCAATGCCCGAAGCACTACTCCGGTATCCGTAGAAAAGAAAGGATGTCCCGTACCTCCGGCGCAAAATACCACCTGTCCTTTTTCAAAGCCTTCACCGCCTTATCCTTGGAAAAAGCTCCGCCATATCTCCTACGGCAATGGAGGACATAATCTTTGTTTTCAATCCGCTGATGCGGAAAATTTCAGAGACATAAATACAGTTCATCATGGTGGCTAAAATCCCCACCTGATCCGCCTTGTAACGGTCCACCTGCTCTGACTGTCTTCCTCTCCAGAAATTGCCTCCGCCAATCACAATGGCTACTTCCACCCCTTGACTAACGGCTTCCTTCACCTGCTTGGCCACAGATAAAATCACATCATCGGAAAAACCAAGTGCTTTTCCCCTGCCAGAGCTTCTCCGGAAAGCTTTAACATCACTCTTCTATTTGGCATACTAACCTCCTTTTGACTTTCCTAGTTTACCATACAAAAAGCCTCAGCAATTCTTCCGAGGCTTTTTCCTGTAAAAATAAACTTTACGAATGATTCCTTAATTATTCCTTTGTAGCATGCATGAAATACCAGAAACCGTTTGGATGGTGCCATACATTCTTTAAATTCTCTTTCTGTAACCAGGTATCATTGTAGTAGGCAATAGAGACAATAGCGGCATCCTTAAGAGCTAACTGCTCTGCCTCATGCATAGCATCATAGTAAGCTGTCTTGTCAGTAGGGTCTTTGCCTTATCCATAATGGAGTCATATTCCGTGCTGGAATACTTACCGTCGTTGTTTCCGTTGGTTGTTACCAAAAGATTTAACATATTAGCAGGATCGTCCCAGTCATAGAGCCATCCCTGTCTTGCGATATCAAAGTTTCCGGAACGACGGTCTGCTGTAAAGCTTGCCCACTCAAGGATATTGATAGAGCAATTTAATCGAGTTCCTTTTTCCATACATCCTGAGCATACTCCGCTACAGGCTTGTGGTAATCGGTATCATTTGTAGAATAAGTAAATGCAGGAAGCCTTCTCCGTTGGGGTAACCCGCCTCAGCCAAAAAGCTCCTTTGCTTTTTGCAAGCTGTGCATCATAGCCCTTTAAATCAAATGCATTACCGTACTTTTCCTCTGTAACCTTCTCAAAGGAGCTTCCTTCCTCCGCATCGGAAACACCGGTTCCCACGAAGTTGGTTGCCGGACTGTAAAGCCCCTGCATAATACTGTTGGCAATATAATCACGATCCAATGCCAAGGATAATGCTGCTCTCACCTTTAGGATTGTTGAAAAGGCTCCTTATTGCAGTTGAAAATCATAAAATAGGTTCCGCGAAGGGGATCAATATGATAATCCGCTGTCTTTTGAACGCTCTCTAACTCCTCCTTGGGGAAATCTCTGGAAAATCCAGGTCTCCCTGATTGTAAGCGGTATAAGCTGCATTGGAGTCCTTTACCAAAAGCCAGTTAATGGTTTCAAAGGTAACGTTATCCTTATCCCAGTAATTCGGGTTCTTGGTCAAAACATACTGCTCATCCTGGGTATAGGCGGATACATAGTATGGACCGTTGGAAACGTAAGTCTCGGCAGTGTTGGTCCAAGCGTCTCCGTTTGCTTCAATGGTAGCCTCCTGTACCGGAACCATTACCGCAAAAAGCACAGATTTGCTCAGAAAATAGCTACAGGGATAGGCAAGATGGATAACAAGGTCTTATCATCCGGTGCTTCTATTCCCAAAGCATCCAGATTGCCCGCAGAGGCCTCCTTATAGCCCTTCACCATGCCCAAAAGCTCTTCCGCATAGGGCGCTGCAGTGGCAGGATCGGCTACTCTCTTCCAAGAATAAAGAAAATCCTTAGCGGTTAAATCAGTACCGTCAGACCACTTTAAGCCATCCCGTAAATGGAAGGTATAAGTTAATCCGTCATCACTCTTCTCATAGCTTTCCGCCTGAGCGGGAACGATGCTTCCGTCCTTATCATAGCGTAAAAGTCCTTCAAAGGTGTGGTTAATCATGTTCGCCGCTTCTCTGGCGTTGTTTAATGCAGGATCAATTGTCTCTTGGGGTGGTCCGATTTCCACGTTTAATACGGAATTATCAGAAGCCTCTGCTCCCTCCGCCTTTGTTGCATCACTTCCCTGCTTTCCGTTGTCTGCTGATTTTTGTCCTCCGCAAGCCGCCAAGGATACAGCAACAGCCATGGAAAGTCCCAGAAAAATTTTTTTCTTCATTACTCCTCCTCTTCAATGAAACGAAGCGTTTCGAAAAACTCGAAACAATCGTTAAGTTAAAAACCCTTGAGATTCTACCATAGAAAAACGGTCAGGACAATGCCCGACCGTTTTTCTTTTCTCTCTTTTAAATATCTTTTAAGCTTTTTACCATACATAAACAGGAAATATCCCGTTGGGGTATGCCAAACATTGCTTAAGTTCGGCTTCTCAGATAAAACTCCGTGTAGTAAGCCACAGGACAAGCGCCATAGTCCTTTAACAGAACCTGCTCCGCCTGATGCAGATAATCATAGTGCTCCTCTACATTTGCAGTCTTTCTCGCCTTGTCACCAAAGCATCAAAATCCGGATCGCTGTACTTACCGTCATTGTTACCATTTCCGGTTTCAAAGAGGTTAATCATATTGGAAGGATCGTTGTAATCCATTACCCAACCGTTTCTTGCCACATCATAGTTTCCGGAACGGCGATTTGCGGTTACAGTCTTCCACTCCTGGATATCGATATTCATGGTCAGTCCCAGCTGCCCCCAAGCATTTTGCAGGTACTCTGCACAGGCTTATGGTAGCTGGCATCATTGGTCAGGTAGGAAAATGCAGGAAGCCCTGTCCGTTTGGATAGCCTGCTTCAGCCAGTAATTCCTTGGCTTTTTGCAAGGTTCTCTTCGTATTTACTGTTATCAAAGAAATTACCGTACTTTTCTTTGGTCACCTCTTCAAAGGAGGAGTTCTCTCCGGCATCACTGATTCCGGGACCAACCAGATTGTTTGCAGGAGTATAGGTTCCCTGCATGATGGTATTGGCCACATAGTCTCTGTCCACCGCTAAGGAAAGAGCCTCTCTTACCTTAGGATTGTTAAAGGAGCCTTCTGGGTATTAAAGCTGATATAATAGGTACCCATCATCGGATCCAAGTGAAATTCCTCATTTCCCTTAAGGCTTGGAATCTCCTCGGAAGGAAGGGTTTTTGCCAAATCCAATTCTCCCTGATTGTAAGCGGTATAAACAGAGTTTCCATCTTCAATCAGATGCCAAACAATCTTATCAAAGGTGATATTATCCTTGTCATAATAATATGGATTCTTCTCATAAACGATTCTATCCCCATCCACATATTCCGTCATGCGATAAGGTCCACTGCTGACATAAGTTTCCGGCTTTTGTTGCCCAGGCATCTCCATTTTCCTCCACGGTCTTCTTCTGTACAGGAGCTGTAGAAACAAATGCTGCAATCTGATCAAAGAAGGTGCAGGGGCTACTTAGCTTTACCACAAAGGTATCTTTATCCGGAGCGGAAACCTGTAAAGCATCCAGATCCCCGTTGGAAGCCTCTTCATAACCTGCCACCACACTTAGTAAATCATATCCGTAGGGAGCTGCCAAGGCGGGATCGCTAAAGCGCTTCCAGCTATATACGAAGTCCTCTGCCGTTAAATCCGTTCCGTCAGACCACTTTAAGTCGGGACGAAGATGAAAAAGTCCAAAGTAAGTCCGTCATCGGAATGTTCCCATTTTTCCGCAAGTCCGGGCACAACATCGGAATTCTTGTCAATGCTGAGTAATCCGGTAAAGGCATGCAGAATATAGGTGGCTCCATCAGATGCAGAGTTTAAAGCAGGATCCATGGTTTCCGGAGAGGAACCAACCTGAACATTAAGTTCTCCACCTTCGGAAGCTTCAGAAGCCTCAGCAGCCTGACTGCCGCTCTCTCCCTTTGCAGATTCCTGTTTGCTCTTATCGGCTCCACCACAGGATACCAAAAAGGCCAAACTCAAGGCCGCAATGGGAAGTAGGTACTGCTTTTCTCATAAAATTCTCCTTCTAAAAAAATTGGTCATGAGTGTCTATAGGAAGAAGCCTGTTCTTGGATAATCTATCTTTTGAAGCGCTCCTTAACCTCTTGTATTGCAACAGGATTAAACACCCCACCTTACTGCTATTCCTATTATGACAGTATTGCTTTATCTGTTAATTCACCCTGTCTAAATGATGACAGGCTGCAAAATGTCCGCTTTCCACCTCTTTAAATTCCGGCTTCTTCTCCGCACATAGACCGTCTGCATAGGGACAACGGGTGCGGAAGGGACAACCTGATGGCGGATTTACCGGGGATGGAACATCTCCGGAAAGAATAATTCTATGGGATGCTCTGGCCACCTTTGGATCTGCAATAGGAACCGCAGAAATTAAGGACTTGGTATAAGGATGCAGGGAATGGAAGGTGATGGTATCACTATCCGCCAGCTCCACCAAATGCCCCAGATACATTACCCCGATTCTGGAGGAAATATGATTTACGATAGATAAATCATGGGCGATGAAGAGATAGGTCAATCCCAGCTCCTCTTGCAAATCCTCAAACATATTCACCACCTGAGCCTGGATGGACACGTCCAAAGCAGAAACCGGCTCATCACAAACGATAAATTCAGGATCCACTGCTAAAGCTCTTGCAATCCCGATTCTTTGCCGCTGTCCTCCGGAGAACTCATGGGGATAACGGTTGGCATGCTCCGAATTCAGCCCTACTTTGACAATAAAGATAAAATCTTCTCTCTTCTCTCCGCCTTGGAAGCACAAAAGCTTGTGAATATCAATAGCTTCTCCAACAATATCCTCTACAGTCATTCTGGGATCCAAAAGATGCGTAAGGGTCTTGGAAAACAATCTGCATCTTCCTTCTGTAGGGAAGCATATTCTTCTTGATTTTCTTTTCCGCATCAAAGATGACTTCTCCGCCATAAGTGATACTTCCGCCGGTAGGCTCTGTTAAACGAAGGATAGAACGGCCTGTTGTAGTTTTGCCGCAGCCGGACTCTCCTACCAGACCAAAGGTTTCTCCTTATTGATAAAGAAGAAACATCATCCACAGCCTTAACCACCTTATTGCTTCCTGCCACAGGAAAATACTGCTTTAAGTGACTTACCTCTAATAAACGCTCCGGCATTTATGCTTCCCCCCTTTCCTTCAAAAAGTCTTCCTTCTGTTGCATAAAACATCTGGCATAATGCACCCTCATACTGATTCTTCTCCGGCTTATGGGTTAGACAAAGCTTCATACAGTTACTGCATCTTGACGCAAAGCCGCAACCCTTTGGAGGATTCAGAAGATCCACCGGCTGTCCTTCGATAGGTACCAGTTTGGAATAATCATGCTCATGGAACTTGGGAATGGAACGCAGCAGTCCCTTGGTGTATTCATGCTTCGGATTATAGAAAATATCATCCGTTGTTCCGTATTCCACGATTTCTCCGGCATACATTACTGCAATATAATCGCACATGGAGGCTACAACCCCTAAGTCGTGGGTAATCATAATAATTCCCATTCCCAATTTCTGCTTTAACTCCTGCATCAGCTCTAAAATCTGTGCCTGAATAGTTACGTCCAAGGCCGTAGTAGGCTCATCCGCAATTAAAAGCTTGGGTTCTCAGGCTAAGGCGATGGCAATCATTACTCTCTGCCGCATACCGCCGGATAACTCATGGGGATACTGCTTTAATCGCTTCTCCGGCTCATTAATGCCAACCAATTCCAAAAGCTCCTTGGCTCTCTCCATAGCCGCTCTTCCCTTTTTATCCGTATGAAGGGAAACCGCTTCCGCAATCTGATTTCCCACGGTCCATACCGGATTTAACGAAGTCATAGGATCCTGGAAAATAATGCTGACCTCATTTCCCCGAATCTTCCGAAGCTCCTTTTCACTCATTTCATGGATTTTATGGCCATTAAACTCTACCGAGCCTCCCACAATCTTACCATTCTGGGCGGTAAGTCCCATAATGGAGTAAGCGGTAACGGATTTTCCCGAACCGGATTCTCCAACAATTCCTAAAACTTCTCCCTCTCGCATTTGCAGGGTAACGTTATTTAAAGCCTTTACCTCTCCCGCAGGAGTAAAGAAGGATAAACGCTCTTCTTGAATATCTACAAGATATTGACCGGACATATTTTTCCTCCTTACTGCTGTTTTCAATTTCGGGTCAAAGGCATCACGTGAGCCATCTCCCAAAAGGTTAAAGCTTAAAATGATAATAAAAAAATCAGAAAGCCGGGGCAAAAAGTTTTTTTCCGGATAGGGTTTGAAATCCGTTTTAAAGCGGCACTGGCCAAAGATCCCAAAGATGGCATCGGTGCCTGTACACCCAGTCCTAAAAAGGAAAGGAAGGACTCGGTAAAAATAGAACTGGGAATCTGTAAGGTAGTGGTTACAATCAGGGTACCGATACAGTTTACAATCAAATGCTTAAAGATAATACGACCGGATCCTGCACCCAAAAGCCTTTGCCGCAGTAACATACTCACTCTGCTTCAAAACCATAATCTGAGAACGGACGATTCTGGCCATTCCCACCCAGTAAAGCAAAGCAAATACGATAAACATGGAAATCATATTGGAGCCAAGCTTTTGCATCCAGGCAAAGCCCGGTTTGCTGGCCAATGCTTCCAGAGGGAACTTCAAGGTCTGGGCCAAGAGGATAATAATCAGTACGTCGGGAACCGTGTAGATAATATCCACGATTCGCATCATGATCATATCCACTAATCCGCCGAAGTATCCGGCGATTGCCCCAAATATAGAGCCAATGACCAGGATCGAAAACGGAAGCCACAAGACCTACCGTCATGGATACTCTTCCTCCTACCAGTACACGAATCATATAGTCACGACCATTTTGATCCGTTCCCAAAAGATGCGGAAAAACCTTTTCCCCTGCATCAATTTGCTTCTGCTCCGTTTTTGAGTACTGCATGGGAGCCAAACGTTCCGAGCCCTTCATCTGCTGTTCATACTTATAGGGATAAACGCTGGGTACCAGAAAGCAGCAAATAGTAATCAAAAAAACAATAAACAGGGCACTCATGGCAATTTTATTTTTTTGGAAACGATGCAAGCCGTCCTTCCAGAAGCTTACGGATTCTCTCATAAAGACCAGAGACTCCTTATCCTCCACAGAAGCCGGAGTAAAATCTTCCAAGCTCCACTGAAGGCTCAAGGGATTATTCTTTATTTCTTCCATTTTATTCTCCTTACTTTAATTTAATTCTCGGATCCACAATCGCATAAGCAATATCCACGAAAAGGTTCATGATAATAATAAATACCGCCAGGAAAATGGTGGTTCCCATAATCATGGGGTAATCTCAGCTGGTAATAGAGCTTACGAACTCCGAACCAAGTCCCGGAATATTGAAAATCTTTTCAATGATGAAGGAACCGGTCATTAAAGCGGCAAGCAAGGGTCCAAGATAAGTAATTACCGGTAAGATTGCATTTCGTAAGGCATGCTTGAAAATTGCTTTAAAAGTTGTAACCCCCTTGGCCTTTGCGGTTCTCATATAATCCTGCCCCATAACATCCAGCATGGAAGAACGCATCAATCGTGCCATATAGAAGGTGGGATATAAAGCCAAGGCCACCACCGGCATAATGTAGCTTTGGGCATCCTTTAAGCCCAGAGAAGGCAACCATTTTAACTTCGTGGTGAAGATATAAAATTAAAAATCGTAGAGGACAGAAAGGAAGGAATGGCTATTCCGCAGTGGATAAAACCACCAAAAGGTTATCAATAAACTTTCCTCTGTTAAATGCAGCTACAGCCCCTAAAGGAATTCCGGTGCAAACTGCAAGGATTAGTGCAAGTCCTCCCACCTTTGCGGAAACCGGAAACTTTGTCCCGATAATCTGGGATACCGTTCTTCCCCTCTTCTTAATGGATAAACCGAAGTCTCCCTTTAAAAATGCCGGTCATATAGGTGGTGTATTGCTGAAATAAGGGCTTATCCAAACCATATTTCGCCTCCATAGCAGCCTGGGCCTGAGGCGTTACTGCCTTCTCGGACAAGAACAGCCCTCCCGGAACCATATTCATAACAAAAAATGTTAATGTTGCTACCAAAAAAAGGCTGTAATTAAGGACATAATCGCCCTTTTTAAAAATATACTTTGGCATAGCGCCCTCCTTCTTTAATGAATTTACAGAGAAATATACACGATATGCTCCGGACTTTCAAGACACAATAAAAATGAATTTTTGGCATAAGATTGCATTTTTTAGACAATTCTTGGAATCTTTCTTTTTATCAAAGAATATTTTCACACCAATCAAAGGACACAACCAGACAAAGACTTTATTTTATGTCTTTAATATTGTAGTAAAGAGTTCATTTTTATTCATATTGTTGAATAAAAATGAACTCTTCTTACAGATTAAAAGAGAAGGGACTGCAAAAATCAAAAATAAAAAGAATTTTTCGGCAACATAGGTCTGAATGTGGCGAAGCTAGCGAGAGCGTGCCCGATTTCAGACCTATATTGCTTAGAAAAACTATTTTGATTTTTGCAGTCCTTCTCCTATAGAATAGAAAACTCTATGGTGAAAAAAATATCTTATTTACTTTCTCCCGGCATCAGCCAGCCCTCTTTTGATTGGTATGCAGAAGCTCTTCCGCTCTCTCAGACAGCGGCTTCTCCAGATAATCCTGATAAACCAGCTTGATAGACGGATTCTCATGACAGAAACGAAGTGTTCCTTCCCGATCCTGCTTATAAAGAACCGGTGCACGATGAGCAGCCATTTCCTTCTGATCATGAATCGGCTGTCCGCCACCGCCTACGCAACCGCCCGGGCAGGCCATGACTTCCACAAAGTCATAATGCACCTGTCCCTTTTTCAGAGCAGTTAAAAGGCGATCGCATTGCCCAAACCGTTTACTACAGCAATTTTAAGCTTATTGCCGGCAATATCGAAGGTGGATTCCTTCCAGCCGTCCATTCCTCTTACATCCTTGAAAGCATCCGGATCCGGATTCTCTCCTGTTGCCAGATAATATGCGGAACGTAAAGCCGCCTCCATAACACCGCCGGTTGCGCCGAAAATATTACCTGCACCGGAGCCCAGTCCTAAAGGCATATCCAGCTCTACATCCTTCATCTTCTTTGGCGAAAATATGCATAGCCCGAATTAATCGATTCACCTCTCTTGTGGTTAAAAGCTACATCTACATCAAAAATTGCCTTCGCTGTCCGTCATATTGGGATAGGAGCATTCCGCTTTTTCGCAAGACAAGGCATGATGCTGACAGAGAAGATTTTCTTAGGGCTTACCTTTAAAATATCCGCATAATAGCTCTTGGCAATAGCACCGAACATCTGCTGGGGAGACTTGGAGGTAGAAACCTGCGGAATATACTCGGGATAATGACTCTTAATAAATCTAACCCAACCCGGACAGCAGCTGGTAAACATAGGGAAGTCCCCTTCCTGATGGGTTAACTTATGTAAGAACTCGGAAGCTTCCTCCATAATGGTTAAATCCGCTGCAAAGTCGGTATCGAATACATAGTCAAAGCCCACTTCCTTTAAGCAGCTGGCCAGTCTCTGCACAGAGGCTTCTTCCGCATCCAAGCCGAATTCCTCTCCCCATGCCGTACGAATGGATGGGGCGATCTGTGCCAGTACAATGGTCTCCGGATCATCTAAAGCATCCAAAACCTTGTCTGTATCATCTCTTTCTCTAAGAGCACCTACAGGACAATGGGTAATACACTGTCCGCAAAGAGAACAGGGGGAATCCTCCAAACGATAGAAATCCCGAACATCTACCGTACTCTTTCCTCCACTGTTGATAACATCCCAAACATGGGTAGCCTGAATCTTATCGCAGACCTGAATACAACGCATGCACTTAATGCATTTGTCATATTCTCGAATCAAGGGGAAGCTTTTGGATCCCTTTTGCTTCGGCAAATCCTAAGGAAAGCTTTCTCCCATAATATTTAAGTCATTGGCAACGTGCTGTAACGCACAGTTCCCGGAACGAACACAGGTGGTGCAGGTAACATTGTGCTGAGATAAAATCAGCTCTACGTTACATTTTCTGGCTTCTCTTGCCTTTTTGGAATTGGTATGCACTACCATTCCCTCCAGCACAGGGCTGTTACAAGCGGCATGAAGTCTCTGGTCTCCTTCCACCTCTACAACGTAGACACGGCAGGCACCAATTTCGTTTAAGTCTTTGAAGTAGCAGAGGGTAGGGATATAAACGCCAATTTCCTTAGCCGCTTCCAGGATGGTGGTATGCTCCGGAACACATACTTTTTCCATCGATTGCACAATTTACCATTTGCATTCTCTGCCTCCCTTAAAGATACCATAACCAAAGTGATCACAGTGAAGACATCTGCCCGACTCTTGGCAAGCCTCTTCATCTGTCATGCCGTACTCCATAAGCTTAAAGTCCTTGACCCGCTCGTCGGCAGGACGCTCTTTCATATTGACACGGCCGGTAGGTGCATTGTCATCGAAACGAACCGGTGGAAGTTCGATTTCAGAGGTAATCTCATGGCAATAGCCAAAGGTACTCATCGATGTTAGCCGCAGCAGTCTTTCCTGCAGCAATCGCACGAATTACGGTTGCAGGACCGGTTACACAGTCTCCTCCTGCAAAAATGCCGTCAACATCCTTCAGTGCAGAGGTATCTAAGGCATTAATTCTTCCGGATTCAATAGGAATTTCCTGATATTCCTCGAACTTACGGAAGTCGATACCCTGACCGATGGCTACCAGAACCAGATCTGCCTTAAGCTCTACTTCAGGTGCCTGAGAATCCTTGGGGAAGGTCTTCCATAACGTACTCCTCCAATAATCTGGGGCTTAAGCACCAGACCCTTACAATGTCCATTCTCATCCTTCTCAATGCGAACCGGGGAATGAAGCTCTACGATATCGCAACCGTCTGCGATTGCACCCTCTACCTCTTCCGGTAGAGCGGTCATATCTACTCTACGTCTTCTGTAGGCAATCTTTACGGTCTTTGCTCCCAGACGAATTGCGGAACGCGCCACGTCCATAGCCACGTTTCCTCCGCCCACTACAATGACATTCAAGCCGCTAAAATCGGGATAATCATCATCTCCAATATTTCTAAGCATCTCTACAGCGGAAATTACGCCCTGAGCATCTTCTCCCGGAATACCCAGCTTCTTATCTGTGTGGGCACCGATAGATACGTAAACCGCATCATACTGCTTTCTTAAATCCTTTAAGCTGATATCATGTCCGATGGAGACATCCGTCTTAACCTGGAAGCCGGCCTTCTTTAAGCCGTCAATTTCGTGATCCAGGATATCTCTGGGAAGTCTATAAGCCGGAATTCCATAACGGAGCATTCCTCCCAGCTGCTTTCTCTGCTCATATACCATAACATCATGTCCCATAATGCTAAGGTAATAAGCAGCACTTTGCCGGAGGGACCGCCACCTACGATAGCAATCTTCTTTCCGGTCTTATCCATAATCTTCGGTGCGGGAATCTCTCCCTCATGCTCCACCGCATAGCGCTTAAGTCCACGAATATTAATCGCCTTATCCACCATGGTTCTTCTGCAACGAAGCTCACAGGGATGCTCGCAGATTAAACCGCAGGCAGCAGGGAAGGGATTATCCTTTCGAATCAACTGTACCGCATCTCCGTAACGACCTTCATGAATCAAAGAAACATATCCGGGAACGTCTACATGGGCAGGGACAAAGGGATACGCAAGGAACCGGCTGGCTTAGCTTGGCAAAACAACGTCCATGCTGTACGTGCTCCGCATAGTCCTCGTAGAAACCGCGGATTCCTCTAAGCACCATCTTCGCCGCTTCAAATCCGATGGCGCAATCTGCAGAGTTATAGATTCCTTCTGCAGTTTTCTCGATGGTCTTTAAAGTATCCATATCCGCAGAACCGTCCAATACGGATTCAATCAGACCTTCCAACTGTCCAAGTCCCACTCTACAGGGAGTACACTTTCCACAGGATTGGGAATGACATACATGAACAAAAGCCTCCGCCAAGTCAACAGGACAAAGACCAGGCTGGGACGCCTGAATTCTTCGCTCTATGTCTCGGTAAAGGCCTTCTACGGTTTTTTGGGCTTCATTTTCAGTTACAATTATTAACCTGCTCATTTTTCTCCTTTTGCCAAGACGCTATTGCGTCTTGCTATAGACTCTTCCATCCCTAGCTTAGGGTTCATACTCGCAGTATAACACAAAAAAACTTTTTCTTTCTGTTTAAAAAGAATTAATTTTTTTGTGCAGAATGTATAATAGATAAAAATTAACAGGTTATTTTTGTTAGTATACACTAACAATTATAAAAAAGAAAAACCATCAAGGATTTATTTTTATCTTTCAATAAGTATTTTCCCCGACAGTTTTTCTAAATTATGTATCCGGTAAACAATATAGGGATAGTTCTATTGTACTGATTCCCTTTTTACGCATCCGACGTTTAGGAATGGAATAATTTTTATTTTGATACTGTGGCTCACAGCTCAAACGAATCCCCTAATTTTCCAAGGGTTTTTCTCATCAATCTGAGAAAAGAATCACCGTGGAATGCATTTCACACTGATTGAGCTGTGCCAGCTGCTCCATACACTTTTCCGCATTTTCATCCGTATTGGCGGAAATTGTTAAAAGCAATCAAAAATCTCATCGGTATGAAGTCTCGGATTATGATTGCCAAGATGCTCCACCTTTAAATGCTGAATAGGCTCAATGATTTCCGGAGAAATCACCTTTAAATCATCCGGAAGTCCCGCACATTTTTTCAATGCATTAAGCAGCATGGCTGCACAAGCTCCCAATAAAGGAGTGGTCTTTCCGGTAACAATACTGCCATCCGGAAGAGAAATTGCGGCAGCGGGGCCATTGGTCAGTTCTGCCTTTTGCTTTTGCAGCAGCAACAACGGGACGGTCCGCAATACTGATATTGGCTTTCTCCATTAAAAGCTCTTCCTTCTCCACTATATCAGAAGAAATGCTTCCCTTTCTTTTTTCTACCAAAGCCGCGTAATATCTTCGGATAATTTCCTGTTGAGAGGCCTTACAAACAGCGTCCTCATCGATAATACAGTTTCCGGCCATATTGACTCCCATATCCGTAGGTGACTGGTAGGGAGAGCTTCCGTAAATTTTATTAAACATGGCCTTTAAGACCGGAAAAACCTCCACATCACGATTATAGTTTACGGTACTTACACCGTAAGCCTCCAAATGATATGGATCAATCATATTGATATCATTTAAATCTGCTGTGGCCGCTTCATAGGCCAGGTTTACCGGGTGCTGCAAAGGAATATTCCAAATCGGGAAGGTCTCAAACTTGGCATATCCTGCATTTACCCCATGCTTATGCTCTTGATAAAGCTGAGAAAGACAAACGGCCATCTTTCCTGAACCCGGTCCCGGTGCTGTTACCACAATTAAAGAGCGGGAGGTTTCGATATAATCATTTTTTCCGAAGCCCTCGTCACTGATAATTAAGGGGACATTGGAGGGATAGGAAGGAATGGAATAGTGACGGTAGACCTTAATTCCCAAAGACTCCAGCTTCTGCTGATAAGCAATGGCACTTTCCTGTCCGGCAAAACGGGTTAAAACCACAGAACCCACATAAAGACCATAACCCCGGAAAGCGTCAATTAAACGAAGCACGTCCATATCATAGGTAATGCCCAAATCGCCTCTGACCTTATTCTTCTCTATATCCCCGGCATGGATAGCAATCACGATTTCCGCATCATCCTTAAGCTCCCCCAGCATCCTAATCTTACTATCCGGATGAAATCCCGGTAACACTCTGCTGGCATGATAATCGTCAAAAAGTTTTCCGCCGAATTCCAGATAAAAGCTTTCCGCCGAACTTCGCAATTCTTTCCTTGATATGCTCTGACTGGGTTTTTAAATACTGGTCATTATCAAAACCGATCTTGTCCATCTTTCCTCCTATTTTTACTCTGCTAATTTTTTTCAAAAAGCTCTTTTCTGAAGCTTCCTTTTTGCATGAAATCCACTTCAAATCCCTCACAACAAAAAGCTATTATACTGCTTTTTGGAATTTTTGCATCTATTTTTCTTCTTTATCCCAGAAATAAATCCATATTCTTTTTGGTGTTCCACCTCTTTGGAAAAAATACCGCTACCCTGCGAAAAACTCTCATTTTCTCCATAGAAGAAAAAGCTTTTTCTCCTCTTCCTTTGCAAAAATATTGCAAGAGCAGTTCCGTATAAAGCCATCCAAAAGAATACTCTTTCTGATAAGATGGAATAAAGGTAGAATGAGTTTCTTCTTTAGCCCCGTCATTAAATAGCGGAAAGTATAATATCGACAGAGTTCTTCCAAATAAACTGTTTCTCTTTCTCCATAAAAGGCTTTGCATTTTTTTCCGGCAAATCCTTTTTCCGCCCTATGAAAAATTGTCAGAAAAACTCTTCCACAGTTCCCTCTTCCTTGAATTTCCTCATTCATTTTGCAATATTCTCTAAAGCTCTCCTCTGAAAAACGACGACCTGAGTCCGTTTTCCAAAGCTTCAGCTCTTCATCATAGGGAAAAAGCCTTATTTTTCATAAAACAAAAAGCTCTTCCCCTGTAAAAAACCGTCTTCAGCTCTGCAAAAATCCGCTGATATCCTGAGGAAAGTCGGGTAAGGCCTCCCAAAGACCTTTAGCGAAAAAGCCAAAGAGAAACCAAAAGCTCATCCTGCCCGCTTTCCCCAGTGCTGTTTTCCGAAATATTCTCCTTTTCAGAAAGCCTTTCATCCTCCAGCTCTTCCCGAATCAGTTCCCCCTTCCAGGACAGGATAGCCTTAGCTGCCTCTTCGCAGGATAAATGCAGGTCCAGCTGCATATAGGGATAAACCATGGATTCTCTTCTGGGATAAGCATCGCAGACCTTGGAAAGCTCTTCTTCCCCCCTGCATCTTTGGATTTCACAAAGACCATCCTCCTGAAGAAATGGACATCTTCCATCCTTCTCCACATCAAAATAGAATTCGCCGTCCTTCTTATGAAGCTTTCTTCTCAGCTTCTCTCCTAAAGCGCCGCCCATATTTTGATACTTTTCCGCGGTCTCAAAATCAATGTCAATTAGCCAATCTCTGCAACAGCTGTCCTTACAAGCTTGCCCAATACAGGCAAAATCCGGATAAAAAAGAGGATACTCTAAAAGCATAGGCTTAATCCCTCCCTTACTTGAAAAATGGCTTTCTGCAAAAGCGATATTTGGCCGCCTTGTATTCCGCCAAATTTTTAGCCTTTCGAACCTCCTTTAAGCCTTTTTCACCGCCTTGATAGGACTTGGCAAAATAGCTCCAAAATTCTTTGTACTTTGCCAATATATTTCTTTCTCCTTGAATTTCTTTGTCAAAATTCTCTTCCACCAAACTGAGAAAATGCTTAAACTCTTCTTCCTCCAATACCTTTCCGCCTCGAACTTCCCGAAAAAGAGCCGGATTGGACAGGAGCCCTCGACCGCACATAATTCCCTGTATCCCGGGGAAATGTTCCTGTAGGAACAAAATATCCTCCTTTGTTTCCACATCTCCATTATATACAAGGGGAAGCTTAGAGCATTTACAAATATTTTGAAAACAATGTAAATTCACTCGGCCGGAATAATACTGCTTTTGGGTTCTGGGATGAACGATGATTTCCGAAAAAGGAAAATGATTGAATACCGCAAAAAGCTCTTCCCATTCGCCTTCTGTATTTAAACCTATCCTTGTCTTTATGGAGACTCTCATTTTTGAATCCTTCAACAAGGAAAAAAGCTCTTGAAAGAAGTCTTCCAATAACATCGGATTTCTAAGCATGCCGGAGCCTTTCCCCTTAGCCACCACGGTTCCGCTGGGACAGCCCAGATTTAAATTACACTCTAGATATCCCAAACTCTCCAGATATTCCATAGTCGCATGGACAAACTCCGGACGATTTCCCATAATTTGGGGAATCAGCACTAAGCCATTATTGTTCTCTACTGCACAATCCCGTTCAATTCTTCCGGTATAATGCCCTTCCTCATTGGAAGAAATAAAGGGACTAAAATAAGCGTCCGTTTCCGGAAACAAAGCTCTATGGGCATTCCTAAGAGGATAGCCTGTAATGGATTCCAATGGAGCAAAATAATACTTCATGATCTCTCCTAAAAATTACCGGTGAAAAATGCCAAAAACAACAGAATAATCAGCATTTGCCCATGCACCATCAGATAATGCAAAAGAAAAAGCTTCAGGTTTACAAGCTTCGCTCTTCGCAAGAAAACAATAGCCATAATACTGCTATAGTTTAACGCCAAGGGATGAATCGTAGATAATATGGAAGCCACAATCAGCTGTCTTCCCTTGGTACTGAAGGAGGACAACAGTACAGAGGCAGGAAGTCTTGTGAAAATTTCCGATAGGATAAAGCCTCGGCTAGTCTCATGAGCAAGAATCCATTCTCCAAATAAACGACTAAGCATTGCACTATGATAGGTACTTTCCTTTAACAACAAAATCAAAAGAGAAAAAGAAATAGAAAAGCCATCCAGCTTTTAAAAATATTCTTCTTCGAAAAAAATAAGCGTATAAAAAGATAAGGACGGGAAAAAGTAAAAGAATCGGAATAATCCGAAGATAAGACAAGAATATTAAAAAGGAAAAACAGGGAAAAATGAATCAGAGCATTGGTATCCAGCTTGCTTTCCTGAAATTCCCCTGAAAATACAGCATTTTCTTCCTCTTTAAAAAAATCAGAACATAGGGAAGCAAAAATTCCTCCAAAAAAAGGAAGAAGATAAAAGCTAATCCGTAAGAAGGACAGAAAGCTATAGCTATATTCCAAAAACAAATATAGAGAAGAGAGGCTGGTGTAGGGAAAGAGAAAGCTTCCGATCTCTCCGGCTAAAAAGCTGTAAAACCAGAGTATGCACCAAAAGATATTTACAGTTCTTTTCTTTTCCCAGGCTGTCCAATGTGATGGGAATCATCACAAACAAACTTAGAGTATCTCCAAAAAAGCTGGAAAATAGAAAGCTAAAGAATATCAGTCTGCGGGATAAACCATTTCTTGTTTTTACTGCGGTTTAACTGCTTATACACCAAATGATGCAAATATTGGCTTTCCATCAAATACACGGAAAGAAGTAAAATGGAAAGCATGGAGAAATACTTCTCTACGGGAAAGCCCTTTAGAAAAGAGAAATCCGGATACTGAAAAAGGCAGGATAGAAACACCAATCCTGCCATGATAAGCAATACAATATTTTTGGATTTACGAATGGTAATGCTTTTAATCTTCATTATGATTGATAAAACCCTCGCCATGTACTTCCCGCACATCGGAAATGATAAAGAATGCTTTATCATCCATACTGTAAACCTGGTCCTTCACTCTGGTCACCTCTCTTGGACTCAGCACACAGTACAGCATGGTAATTCCCTGTCTGGTATACATTCCCTTCGCATCAATACCGGTAACGCCTCGTTCCAGCTCTTTCATAATCCATTGGGAAATCTCCTCTCCCTTATTGGAAATAATAGTAACCGCCTTGGCAAAGTGCATACCGTCAATAAAGGAATCACAAAGTTTGGTGAAAATATATACGGATACAATGGCATAGCAGGCCTTGGTTACCCCAAAGAGCTGTAATCCCCAAAGCACTACAGCACCGTCGCAGAACTGTAAAAGCTTCGCAATGGATATATGCTTAAAGCGAGTTTGAATAATCGCCGCCATCAAATCCGTTCCACCGGTAGTGCTGGATGCCGCAAAGACCAAGCCGCAGCCAATTCCCATAAGAATGGCACCAATCACAGAGTCTAAAAATAAATCATCTGCAGGAATCAGAGTGTAATCCGGAAGTACATACAAAATAAAGGAACATAGCATGGTAGCAAATATAGTTCTGGCGATAAATTTCCATCCCTTAGTGAGATATCCAAGACCAAAAAGGGGAATATTGATAACGGTATTACTTAACCACAAGGGCAAACCGAATAGGTGTCGAAGGATAATGGATATACCGGAAACTCCTCCGATAATTAATCCTGCCGGATCATAAATATTTTTGGAGGCAATGGAAATTAATAGGGAGCCTATAATCATATAACAATAGTCCCGAATCAAACGTTTTTTCTTGTTATCCATTTCTCCTCCTTCAATACTATGGATTCCATTCCATAGTTCCTTACAACATTTTATAAAAATGTCTTAAAAACGCTTTAAAAACTTTTATGCTCTTCAAAAACTTTCATACTCTTTAAAGCTCTTTAGGTGCTTCCTAATATTTTTAATACTTTTGAAGTTCATCCTCTTTTTGTAAGGTAATAATACTCAGCTTCTCCTTTAGTAAAGGAAGTAAGTCTTCCATCGCTTGCTTTTCAATGGTGATACAGCCGGAGCTCTCCCAGGTATCCGGCGCTTTGATATGTAAGAAAATAGCGGAGCCTCTACCAAATACCACGGGATTTTGATTAAATCCGATGGCCAAAGCCTTTTCATAGCAAATCTTATAGGAATACAATCTTTCCCCGGCAATCTTTGTAGGACTTTCCACCCAGGTATTGTAAGTATTTTTCTCTCCGGACCAATAGGAAGTTTTTTTGAATCTGCTTATAAGGAAGCTTGGTATTCACAGAACTTGGAAAGCCGAAGGCAAAGGAAATCGGATAAGCGCCTAAAGGAGTGGTTCCATCTCCTTCCTTTCTTTCCGTTCCTTCTTTCAGACCGTTTCTGCCATATCCGCTATAGGTCTTCCATTGTAAATAATACCGTTCCTCTCCCTTGTTCCAAAGGCTCAATTCATGGTCCAACATTACAAGAAGCTGATCTTCCTTTTTTCCTATCTCTGTTTGGAAAAGCTTTTTTCCGATTCGAATTTCAGCATCGTTACTGGACGTGGAAGTTTGGGATTCCAGTTTTTTCTGATAAAGCTCCCCCGGTCCTGCAAAGGCGGTAAATATCATAGACAGGCAAAAAGACTAAGGATTAGGATACCGGTAAGTACCATCTTAGTCTTTTTTTGCTGTTTCTTTGAGAGAATAAATTCATAGCTTTCCTTTCCTTTTTCGCTCTGAAATATCTTGATACAATCCATATCATCATATCCAATTCAGGAAAGCTTGTAAAGGAAAAATGAATCTCTTCCCTAGACTATTCAATTTTTATTCAGTCTAATTCCCCTGGGGTTCTTGCTGATTCCGATTCCTCTCTGAGTTCTGAGCGGACTGCTTGTCCTGTGTCTGTGACTTACTCGAGAAGAACTTCCTTGGATTATTCGGGAAGATTTCTCCGAATTAGAATGGGAGTTCGAATTCTTTTTGGAGAATCCTTTTGAGATTGACTATTGGAAGATTTGGAATTCTTCTGCTTATTCTTCTTACTTCCCTGTCCATCCGGTCTGTTTCCTCTTTCCATGCCCTGACCATTATTCATGCCGCCCTGAGCTCTATCGCCGGGCATTCCCGGATTTCCATTCATGCCACCCTGTTCTCTGCCGCCGGGCATTCCTGGTCACCGTTCATACCGCCTCGTTCCATGCCCTGACCGTTATTCATTGGAGGCATTCCCATGCCATTGTCGCTGGGTGGATTGCCGGGAAAGTTGTTGCCATCCCCACCGGGGAATCCGCCCATCTCGCCGGGCATTCCTTGACCTCTGTCTCCGGGCATTCCTTGGTTGCCATTCTGATGACCTTGCCCTCTGCCCCCTTGTCTTCCTTGGTCGCCGTTCATGCCACCTTGGAATCCTCCATTTGGAGGGCCGCCCTGCGGACCGCCACCATTCTGTCCTCCATTTTGTCCGCCGTTAAAGCCTCCGTTTGGAGCACCTCCCTGTGGGCCGCCATGGCCCATTCCGCCGCCCATAGCATTACCGTTTCCTAAGGTATTGGCAATAGCGCTTACCGTAAATTCCTCTGTATTTTCTCCTGCGGAAAGCTTATAGCTCTGATTATTGCTAAGCTCTGGTGAGGAGAACAGTACTACGCCGTAGCTGTTTTGCAAATCGGAAACATTAAAGATATCTTTTCCGTTGCTGTCTGTAATTTTAATTGTGCTTCCCGCATTTTGATTATTGCTGAGATAATCTACTACAAAGGCCTGGGTAGAGCTGTTTCCGTCAAAGGTCTGGAACATTTCGTTGTTTCCGGCTACCAAAACCGTACCGCCGGTAATGGTGCCTGTTCCGTCGTAATCTAAGGGTCCGTTTCCGTGTCCGGCGCCATCTACTATAAGAGTTCCGCCGCTAATGCTTAAGTCTCCGTTGGAATCCAGACCGTCACCTCCTGCATTTACCCGAAGGGTACCGCCATTGATGTTGATATATACCCCTTCCTGTGCCGCAAATTCGTTTCCGGAACTGTTATCGCTGGCCGCATTTAAACCGTCGTCCTGAGACTTTACGGTAATCGTACCTCCATGAATATCAATAGAAGCGCCCTCCAGTCCCTCATTGGAGTTCTCGATATTTACGTTTCCTTCATTTACCACCAGCTTACCGTCTGCATGCATACCGTCGTCGGAAACGGAAAGAGTATAGCTTCCCTTGGATACCGTCATATCTCCATTGGTGTTAAAGCCATCCTGTCCGGCAGTTATCGTAAAGCTTCCGTCATTGATGGTCAGATTATATTTACCGTTAATGCCGTGCTTTGTCGCTTCAACAGTATAGTTTCCGCCTTCAATCGTTAAGCTGTCCTTTCCATGGATACCGTCCTCGTAATTTCCTTTCACTTCCAGACTGCCGCTTCCGCTTAGAATCAAATCGGATTTACTGTAAATTGCCGCATCGGGAATATCCTCCGTCTTACTATTGGAAGAATTGGAATTGCTGTCTTCTGTGGTATTGGCCGCTCTAAGATCCTGTACGGAGTTCTTGGAATTCTCCGCCAGAGTTAGGGTGAAATCTCCGGAGGTCTTCACATAGATTGGAGCTGTTTCCTTATTGCTGATGCTAAAGTTATCCAAAATCAAATTGACCTTATGGGTATCTCCCGCCGCAATAACGACCTGTCCATCCTCCAAATTTCCGGAAAGTCTATAAGTTCCTGCAGTGGAAATGGTAATGGTTTTTCCCTCTACAGAAACGCCATTTCCGTTTGTTTTTAATTCTCCATTTTCCACGGTAATCTTCGTTTCACTTCCCGTAGACTTTTCCGCCGGCTTTTGGCTTGTAGCCTGTGTATTATTGCTCACTGTTTTATTCTGTGCCGCATTGGCTGTACTTCCGCAGGCCACCATAATGCTACTTAATTCCAGACCTAAAGCCAAGGCTGCAAGCTTATTGTAATTTACCTTCATTTTCTTCTTCATTTTTTTCTTTTTCCTTTCTGTACTCTTTTAGTTAAATAATTCTCTGTAAAATAATCCTTCTTTATTTTTCATAGCTTCCCTTTTTCATCCTTTTCTTGTTCCCAAAAAGGGCAACTAAAAGCTTTAGAATCCCATTTTATAAACTTGCCCGCTCATCCATACTGCGCGCCAGATAGAGCTCCAGATTACCGTTACGAACTCTCAAGGCATCTAAGAAATCTTTTTCTTTTTTATCGGATTTCAGCTGTACCTTATACTGCAGTTCAAATAAAGAACCCAGGTTTACGGTTTTAACCTGCAATAATTCCAGAAACACCGGTATATTCTTTGAAAATGTCTTGAAAAACCTCTTCATAATCCAGGTTTTCCGGCATGGTAATCTTTAAGTATCGGTCTTTCTTTCCCCAGTTTTGGAAGATACCGTTTTGGAACAGAATAGACAGTAAACTTAAGCTGACTGCTAAAATGCCTCCTAAGGCAATGTATCCTATACCGCAGGCCAGTCCTACCGCCATAGCCAGGAAGATAGCTGTAATTTCCTTGGCATTTCCCGGTGCGGATCGGAATCTCACCAGAGAAAATGCTCCTGCCACCGCAACTCCCGTTCCTACATTTCCGTTTACCAGCATTATGACGGTTTGTACCATGGCCGGGAGTAAAGCCAAAGGCCACAAATAGATTGGAGGAACTTTTTATTTTTAAAGCTGTGGCAAAAGGCTATCACCAGGCCATAAACTATGGATGCCCCCAAACAAATCAGGAATACCTCGGGACTTAAGCTTCCTGTGAAAATGCTCTCTAACATACTGCCTCCATTCTGCCTAAAGCTTTTTGTGCTAAAGGCTGCTTCTTCCATATCTCCGAATCGGAGAATCTTAGTGTATAAATCTCCTTTTGTTTTTCTTCCATTCCGAATCGCAAATTCGGGAAGATAACGCTTTTATAATAATTTCCGTATTTTGAAAAATTTCCCATAAAAATGGATTCCTCGGATAGGATTTGACTAAACCATAGGGGAAGAACACCGCTGCTTTTTACTTCCATCAGAACCTCTCCATTTTGTAGAAGCTTAAAGCCCTCTTCTTCTCTGTCTAAGCTTTCCCTGTAAGGCGTAGCCTAGAATGTTTCGATCAAAGGTGATTCGAAATTCCGAGTCTTCCTTTCCCATATAAGCATCCCGGTCGTAACGAATCATGACCTTCGGCTCCAGCTCCTCTTTCTTTCTGCTGTAATCAATTTCCCGGAAGATTTGGCTCTCCTCCTTGGGATGAATCTTACGGAAGAGATAATCCTCCGCTTCCTGATAAGAAAGAAAATTCTTCTTTTATACACTACTCCTTGATATTTTTCTTCAGTTCCAAAAACAATTCCTTATCTTGATTGGGCAAGCCATAGGACCGAAGTCTCAGCTTTTCTTTATACTTTGGCTTTTCTATGGATTTTTCTGACTGAGAAGCTATCGTTATCAAAGTACAGACTGTAAATACTGTAGTGAGGATAAGCGTCTTCCAGTATTTTCCTGAAGCTTTTCTAAAAGTCTTTCATATTGATTTTTTTGTCAGTAAATATTTTTCTCAAATCTTTTGAATATGTTCTGCTTTTTCAATTCCAACATCTCCTTTCTTTTTGAGATAGCCCCAGTATAGAAAGCTTTGCTGAAATGAAACTGAAAAATTTCAGAAAGTTTCAAACGAGATATCGCACCTGCGTGCGATACTCGTTAAGAACATGAAAAAGACCGATAAATCGGTATGAGCCGAATTTATCGATCTTTTTGCTGATTTTTATCTATGAAATTAAAGAAAAGAAAATTATTTTGTGTATCTTCCGTATCCGTATGGCTTCTTGTAGAAAACATCATGCTCCCGAACGAAGTCACCGGTTCTGGTACAGTGGATAATGGTTCCGTTTCCGGAATAAATTCCCACATGATAAATGGTGCTTGGAGGAGCCGTAAAATACTAAATCACCGGAGCTGTAACTCTTCCGCGGAAATCTTCTGCGCGGAAGCATACTGGGAACGAGAATCTCTGGAATGGAAATGCCAAACTTCTTAAATACCTCCTGGGTAAATCCGGAACAATCCGCACCGGTTGTAAGAGAAGTTCCTGCCACCTTATAAGGAAGCACCGCAATAAAGGAACGGGCATAGCTGATCAGCTCCGTAGCCTCGGACTTCTTCAAATCCTGTGCACTGTTTCCAACATTTCCGCTGAAATTCTCAGCCTTGTTCTTAACGGTTTTTTCCGTTGCAAGGTTGCTGTCTCCTTCTACTTCAGGGCCGGAATAAGAGCCGGAAAAGTCAAGAACATCCTGTCCGCTCTTCTTTTCTTCCTTTGCACTTGCCTTCTTGGAAGCGGAGCTCTTCTTCTCCACAGAAGGCTTCTGGTTCTCCTGATCGGAAACGGCTGTTCCTAAATCCAAATCCGATCCCATTACATCAATAGTTCCGGAGCTGGACTCACTCTTACCGTTGGTATAAACTCCCGCTTCTCCGATTGCCTTCACCTGCACAACGCCATCCTTAAGCCAGGCGCCGGTAGTATCTACCTTATAGCCTTCCACAGTGGTATTGGACTTTAGCCATCCGTTGGCATCAAAATAATAGCACTCTGCGATGCCGTCGCCGTTACCGTCAATCCAAGCCCAGGTAGACTTAGGATAGGTTCCATCCTGATGATTGTACCACCATTTATTGCTGTTCTTGCCGTTTCCCTTCTGCCAACGACCTGCATAAGCCGGAATGGCGGAAAAAGTGAAAGCAGGCAAAATTGAATTCACTACTAAAATTTTCCAATTCTTCTTCATTTTCTTTCCTTTTTAATAAAACGATACCTCTGCATGATAAAGCATAGCTTCTCTTTTCATCAAAGTTCGAAATAGAGATTTGTAAAAGCTAATCTCGGGAAATGTTAGGATTTTGTAATAATTTGAATAATTAATCCGTGGGGTAGGCAAACAATGGGTAAGTCCTGATTTTCCTCACTGATGGCAGGGAGTATGTACACAGATTTGATTATTACAGTTGGATTCCGTACAAAGCACCTTTCCGTCCTTAATTTCTATAAAGTTCACCTCATGTTTTGCGGGATTCACCTCATCATCGGAAAGGGATGCCAGATTTTCCTTAAAGTCCACTTCTCTGGCTTCGTTATCCATAATCAAGATTTTGCTGTTTTCCAGAGATTTTTCAATCAAAAACAATGCCGTTTTTAAAATCTGTACTTTTCTTCCATCCTTTTTGCTAAAGGCCTTTGGAAGAAAAAAAGATAAAGCTGCCATCAGGAATACCAAAAACAGGATGATAGCAACTCGCTTTTGTTCCTTTTTCTTCTCTCCATCCCCAGGACTATTCCTATACGAAAAATCCTGCCTTTCCTTTTCCTCATTCTTCAGCTCTATGCTTGATTTCTTCTCTTCCTTCCCCTGCTCTTCCATATCCTTCAAACTCCCTATTCTATCTATCGACCGCTTTTTCCAAAAATAGCATCCACCGAAACAAAAAAGCAGGGAAGCCAAGAGCACTTCCCTGCTGAAGAGAGGCCACAAACCAGACTTGAACTGGTGACCTTCTGATTACGAATCAGATGCACTACCGACTGTGCTATTGTGGCATCTCCCGCAGTATAGCACAGCTTCTTTCTCCATGGCAAGAGTGAAATACAAGCTTATTCCGGTTCCAAGCTACAAAAACTGCAAGCTTATTTTGCTTTAAAGCTACAAAAATACTAAGCTTACTCCAACTCAAAGGCTCCGGTATAAAGCTGATAGTACTTTCCTTTGCGGCAATCAAATCCTTATGACTGCCTCGCTCTATAATTTCTCCCTGTTCCAAAACCATGATGACATCAGAGTTTTGTACGGTAGAAAGTCTGTGAGCAATCACAAAAACGGTTCTTCCGGCCATCAGGGCATCCATACCCTTCTGTACAATAGCCTCCGTTCTGGTATCAATGGAGCTGGTGGCTTCATCCATGATAAGGACAGGAGGATCATTTACCGCAGCTCTGGCAATGGATAAAAGCTGTCTCTGTCCCTGGGACAAGTTGCCTCCGTTAGCACTTAGCTCCGTATCATAGCCCTTTGGAAGTCTTGTAATGAAATCATCCGCTCCCGCAAGCTTTGCCGCAGCAATACATTCTTCATCTGTCGCATCCAGCTTTCCGTAACGAATATTTTCCATTACCGTTCCGGTAAAGAGCACGGTATCCTGCAAAATTACCGCAATGGATCTTCTTAAATCGGAAATGGCAATATCCCGAATATTGATTCCGTCGTATATAATCTCTCCCCTTTGGATATCATAGAAACGATTCAAAAGGTTGGTGATGGTGGTTTTTCCCGCACCGGTGGCTCCTACAAAGGCTACTTTTTCTCCCGGTCTTGCAAAAACATCAATATTCTTTAGAATCTGACGCTTTCCATCATAGGAAAAATCCACTCCCTTAAGCTCCATATCCCCTTTCAGTTCTTTCAGGGAAATGCTTCCATCCGGTAAAATGCTCTTCCAGGCCCCAGAGCTCTGTTCTCTTCTTGCTTTCTACCAGACGGTCTCCCTCGTGGGAACAGTTCACAGCGCAAACCTTTCCTTCGTCCTCTTCCACCTCTTCATCAATCATCTGATAAACTCTGTTCTTTACTGCAACACCCATAACCACGGCATTAACTTCCGAAAATCGTCCCACCACACCTGCAAACTGCTTGGTCATATTCAGGAAGGGATCGCGATAGCAATGCTTAAGCCTAATCCGGAAATGGAAATATTGGGCACATGGAAGGCCAAAAGTGCTCCTCCCACAATGGCAACCAAAACATAAAGGATGTTTCCGATATTGTTTTAGGATGGGCATAATCACATTGGAGTAACGGTTGGCTTCATTAGAAACCCGGAACAATTCATCATTATAGCGGTCAAAGTCCTGAATACTCTTTTCTTCATGATTAAAGACCTTAATGACCTTCTGTCCGTTCATCATTTCCTGGATAAAGCCTTCGGAACGGGCCAACTCCTCCTGTTGACGAACAAAGTAATGGCTGGACTTTCCTCCGATTACCTTTACAATCCGAAGCATAAAGAAGGATCCAAGCACAACCAAGAGGCTTAGCCAAAGGGAGTAATACAGCATAATGGAAACTACCGTAATCACTATAATCAGAGAAGAAATAGCCTGAGGAATACAGATAGAAATAAACTGTCTCATGGCATCAATGTCATTGGTATAATGACTCATGATATCCCCTGTTTTGTTTTGGTCGAAAAATGCAATGGGCAGATCCTGCATATGGTTAAACAGTTTCAGACGATACTGTTTTAAGGAGCCCTGGGTAATGGTGGCCATATTCATATTGTAGCAATAGGCACAAATCAGGGAAATGGTGTAAAACACCAGTAAAATCCCAACCAGTCTTAAAATATCGGAGGATACCGCGTTCCAATTACCTTCCTTATAAACCGTTTCAATCAAACTGATAATCTTTTGCTGAAAAATCGCCGGGATAGAGGTTACAACCGCATTAATTACAATAAACAAAAGAGTAATAGGCAGAAGTGTTGGATAAAAGGAAAATAAGTCCTTTATGATTCTGCCTAAGGTCTTCATAAAATTCTTCGGTCTTCCCTTATTCTCCATCCTCTACCTCCTTTCTGTTCTGGGACTCATAGGTTTCTCTGTAAATCGGAGAATTCTCCATCAGTTCCTCATGGGTACCTCTGGCAATAATTTCTCCCTTGTCCATAATCAGAATCTGGTCCGCATCCATTACAGAAGAAACTCTTTGGGCAATAATAATCTTCGTGGTATCCGGAATAAATTCCTTAAAAAGCCCTTCCGAATAAAGGCATCTGTTTTGGTATCCACCGCCGAAGTGGAATCGTCCAAAATTAAAATCTTGGGTTTCTTCAGCAAGGCTCTGGCAATACAAAGTCTTTGCTTCTGTCCTCCGGAGAAATTGCTTCCCCCCTGTTCCACATGGCTTTCATAGCCTTCCTTCATTCGCTCAATAAATTCCGCCGCCTGGGAAAGCCTGCAGGCTTCTTCCAGCTCTGCCTGGCTAGCATTGGGATTTCCCCAGCGAAGATTTTCCGCCACTGTTCCCGAGAGAAATATTCTTCTGTAATACCACAGCCACTTGATCTCTCAGTAGCTGAATATCGTATTTTTCGAACATCCTCACCACCAGCCAAGACTTCTCCCTCCGTCACATCATAAAGACGGGAAAATCAACTGAGTCAGTGAAGACTTGGCTGAACCTGTTCCTCCCAAAATTCCCACGGTTTGTCCGGAGGAAATATGAAGGAGATATCTGTTAAAACATTCTTTTTCGCATCCTTGGAATATTTAAAGAATACATGATTAAAATCAATAGAGCCATCCTTCACTTCCTTAATGCCATTCGCAGGATTCTCCATGGTGCTTTCTTCCGTTAAAACTTCAGCGATTCTTCGAGAGGAAGCTGCGGAAATCACCACCATCACGAAGACCATGGCCACCAGCATCAGGCTGGAAAGAATCTGATAGCTGTAGGTTAAGAGGGCGAGCTGTCCTACATCTAAAGCAGAACCGCTTGTACTAACCACTAAATAAGAACCGAAGCTTAAGACAAAAAGCACAACCACAAAAAGGCAGAACTGCATCAAGGGGTTGGCTAAGGCAATCAGTTTTTCTGCTGAAATAAAGTCCAGAGCCAAAGACTCTGCCTTTCCATTAAACTTTTTCTTTCTCATAATCTTCCCGAACATAGGTTTTCACTACCCGCATGCCCTGAATATTTTCTTCCACAGACTCATTTAAGGCATCATAGCGCTTAAAGATCTCGTTAAAAATGCCCATAGCCTTTTTGGTGATAAGGATCGACCCAATAGCCAAAACAGGAACAACAAAACAGAAAATAATGGCCATTCTACCACCTAAGAAAAAGGCTGCCGTAAAGGAAAAAAACAATCATCGAGGACCTCTGAATGCGGTACGAACCAGCATCATATAGGCCATCTGTACATTGCTGATATCCGTGGTCAGTCTTGTTACCAGGGAAGAGCTTTCAAAACGATCGATATTTTCAAAGGAAAAAAACCCTGAATTCTTTGGAACATATCTCTTCGAATATTCCGGGCAAAAGCCGGTGGAAGCGGAAGCAGCATAATTTCCCCCCAAAGTCCAAGAAGGGAAAGTATGGCCATCACCACAAGAATCAATCCATAATGCAGAATCATCTGCATGGAGGCATTTTCCTTCATTCTGTTCACTAATTGGGCAGTAAAAAAAGGAATCATACATTCCAGAATGACTTCTCCGGTAACCAAAAGGGGACAAAGAATGGAGTCTTTTTTAAATTCCTAATGGATTTAGACAATATTTTCAATACCTGTATTTTATCTTCCGGCATGACTTTTTCCTCTTGCACTATATCTCCTCCTTATCATGAGCTATCCTGACGGAATCACATACTGATTCGTGTCATACGACTCTTACATAATCCTTATCCTACAATGTACTGTTCCGTTTATCTTATAATTTTTCTAAACTTTGCAATTTTAAGGAGAATTTAACAGCTTGTCAAGCGCCGGCAAATTACCCTTTTCTGTTCTTTTGCAAGATTCAATTCTCTGCTCCCTGAAATTGACTTTCATAAAGATTCTTATAGAAGCCCTTTTTGTCGTAAAAAGCTCCTCATGACTTCCCTTTTTCAATCACATTACCATCTTTCATCACCAAAATGCAATCCGCATTCTGAATCGTAGAAAGACGATGGGCCACGATAAAAGGCGGTTCTGCCTTCAACATTTCCTGAAAAAGCTCTTTGTACCTTTTCTTCCGTTCTGGTATCAATGGAGCTGGTGGCCTCATCCAAAAATCAAAAATGGCGGATCTCTTAACATCACTCTGGCGATACAAAGAAGCTGCTTCTGTCCCTGGGAAAGATTTCCTCCATCTTCCGGAAGAGGCGTGTCATAGCCCTTTGGAAGCTGCATAATAAAATGATGACAACCGGCACGTTTAGCGGCTTCAATGACCTCTTCTATACTCTTCTCCGGCGATCCGTAACGAATGTTTTCCAAAACCGTATCGGATTTTAGCCAGCTGTCCTGAAGAACCATGCCATAGGCAGAACGAAGGCTATGGTCGGATAGCTTTTCATAGGAAATTCCGTCAATGGAAATCCCTCCCTGATTCGGCTCATAAAAACGCATCAAAAGATTGATTAAGGTTGTTTTTCCGCATCCTGTGGGACCAACAATAGCAATGTTCTGTCCGGCTTCTACGGAAAGGCTCAAATCCTGAATCAACTTTTGCTCCTTGGTATAGGAGAAATACAATCCGGAAAGCTCCAAGTATCCTTCCACCGGCTTCGGAAGTTCCCTTTCCTCCGCCTTTGGCTGCATTTCCGCTTCTTCCAGAAAGTCAAAGACACGAGATGCGGCAGCTAATGCATTTTGAATTTCCGTAATTACGGAAGTAATGTCGTTAAAGGGCTTGGCATACTGGGTGGCATAAGCCAATAAAGAGGATAACTGACCGATGCTTAAAGTTCCTCTCAGGCAAAACAGAGCCCCGATTCCCCCCACTAAAGCATAGCCTAGGGCATTTAAAAAACGGGTAAATGGGTTAACCAAAGAGCTGTAAAAGTTTGCTTGCATACTGTATCGGGAAAAGTCTCTCATTTTCTCCTGATACAAAGGACTCTTTGGGGAGCTTCCTGCATAAAAGCTTTCAGAGCTTCACATTTCCGATAGCCTCTGTGCTGAAGGCGGCTATCTCACCTCTACTCTTGGACTGGTTTTGAAAATACAGGTAAGAGCGTTTGGAAATAAACTTTGCAATAAAAAAGGACAAAGGCGTGAGAGCCAAAAGAATTAAAGCAATCCTCCATTCTAAAAAGGAAGAGAAAAAAGGCAGTTTCAGAATACTGAACACGGCCTGTAGAACTGATTCAATAAAAACAAATAATCCCTGTGAAATCTGTTCTATGTCTGTGGTCAAACGACTTAAAATCTCCCCGGTTCCTTGGAATCGATGGAGGATAAAGAACAGCCTGAATATGGGAAAAAAGCCTTCTTCGTAAATCTTCAATCACATGAAAGGTCAAATAGGTATTCACCTGGTTCATCAACCATTGAAAAAAGCACTGCCAATATAAGAACCAAAAGCATAGTCTTAAAAATCTGTCCCAGTCCGGGAAAAATCCACTGTGCCCTTTCCGGAAATCTTATCGATGGCCTTTCCTAAAAGAATCGGCAAAAAGAAAAATACTACGGACAGAAAAGGCTGAGACAATAGAAAGGAGCAAGGCGAATTTATAAGGTTTCATAAAGCGAAAGAGCTTCCGAAAGGCTTCTCCCGCAGTTCTATTTTCCTTAGACATCTTACTCCTCCTTTCCCTGCTTCTGCGAAGCACAGATTTCCTGATATACCGAACAGTTCTCCAAAAGCTCCTGATGACTTCCTACACCGATGAGCCTTCCTTGATCCAAAAACCAGAATCTTCGGTAAATGTCTGATGCTGGACACTCTTTGAGAAATCACCAAAAGACTTTTCTTTCCTTGATATTCCTCCAGTGCGCTTCGCAGCTTTCTTTCCGTCAGCATATCCAAAGCTGAGGAGGAATCATCCAAAATCAAAAGCCTGGAATCTCCCACCAGGGCTCTGGCTATAGAAAGCCTTTGTCTTTGTCCTCCTGAAAAGTTCTTACCTTCTATACTGACGGACAAATTCAGACCTTCCCCCTTTGCCTCTACAAATTCCTTTCCCTGAGCAATTTCCAAGGCCTTCCAGAGCTCTTCATCCTTTGCATCCTTCTTTCTCCAAAGAAGATTTTCCTTAAGCGTTCCGGAAAAAAGTACTGCCTTTTGAGGGACATAGGCAATGCTTTCCCGAAGCTCTTGTTCCGAATACTCTCTTAAGTTTCTTCCCCAGAGGAAAATTTCTCCCTCATAATCCCTATAAAATCCGCAAATCAGGAAACCAAAGTGGATTTTTCCGGATCCAGTACCGCCGATAATTCTAAGCTCTCCCCTCTTCTAGAGAAAAGCTGATATCGGAAAGAGCTCTTTCCTCTCCGGTATCATAGGAAAAAGAAAGATAATTCATAAAATTCCCGCTTCTTTTCGGCTTCAGCCAGATTAGATTGGATTACTTTTTCATAGAGGCTTAGTAAAAAAATACCCTGGACTCAGTCTCGCCATCGCTCTTTCGTTCCATTACCTCTTCAATTCTGCTGATGCTGGCATAGGCCTTGACCATCAGGATAATCAGATTGGCAAGCTTTAGAAGCTCCACCAAAATCTGGCTCATATAGTTGGTCAGAGCCACCACATTTCCCTGAAAGAGCCTGCCGTCATTGACCAATTTTGAGGAAAAATACAGAATGCCCATAAGCCCCAGTTGAATCAACAGCATACTCATGGGGTTCAACAAAGCGGAAATCTTTCCCACTGCAATCTGCACCTTGGTATAATTTTGGTTCTTTTCCCGGAATTCCTCTTCTTCCTTCTCTTCCTGACAAAAGGCCCGTACCACACGGATACCCATTATATTTTCTCTGTATTTTCTGGTAATGTTTTCCAAACTTACTTGAATCTTTTTGTAAAATGGCATGGTAAGAGCCATAATTCCGAAAACCACAAAGGATAGAAGAATCAATACCACAAAAAACAAAAGCGATAGGCTAGGGCTGATTCGAAAGGCCATGATGCAAGCCCCTACAACAATAAAGGGGAACGCATTAAAGCCTAAGCACCATATTCACCGTAGACTCAATCTGAAAGATATCCGGACCGATTCTGGTAATCAGGGAAGAGGCAGAAAGCTCATTATAATCTTTATAAGGGTAAAGAGAATTTTTGTGAAACAAGTCTCTACAGTAGGGATTTTCCCACCACCATTGCTACCTCTGCCGCAAAATACTGGGCAATGACAGCGGTAAGGCAACCAATGCAGGCTAAGACTAAGAGCAGGAAAAGGCTATGCCAAATCACCCCTACATTCTCCTTACGGATTCCCTGATCGATCATTCCGGCAATGACTAAAGGAACAAAGAGCTCAAACATACTTTCCAGACACTTAAACAGGGGGCCAAATACTTTTCCCTTCACCTTTTCCATATAGGGACAGTATTCTTCTCATCTTACTACTCCTCTAACTATTGACTCCTTAAATGACCTTCATTCTCCTATAACTGCTCTTTTCTTCTTGTAAAACAATTTTAGAGCTATGGAAGGAATACCCTTTTTATCCTTCTTTATGAAAATATTGATCCAATACCTTTCTGGCAATTGGCGCTGCGGTCTTTCCGCCGGTTTCTCCTTCTTCCACAATAACGGATATCGCAATCTCCGGATCCTCCATGGGGGCAAAGCCTACAAACCAGGCATTGGTCTTTAAATCACTTCCCACCTTCACCTGGGCGGAACCGGTTTTTCCGCAAACCTTATAGGCATCCGTCTGTAAAGCACTGGCGGTTCCCTCCGTGACTACCTTTCTCATAAACTGCTTTAAGGCATCACTTTCTCCCTGAGAAAGAAGGCTATGACTCTCCCCATAAGGGAACTCCTTTACCGTTGTGCCATTGGCATTCTGTACTGAAGCAAGAAGGCTTGGATAGACCAGATTTCCTCCATTGGCAATGGCGGAAACCATGCAAAGGTTTTGCAGAGGAGTACAAAGGGTAGCCCCCTGTCCGATAGCGGTTTGCATCTTGTCCCAAACATCCGCATTCTCCGCTAAAGTGAATTGCCCTGCATTGGCAGACAAACCAATATCTATTTTTTGATTATAGTAGAAGCTTTCCGCCAAAGCCTTTAATCGAATCGGATCAATCTCCGTTCCCAGCTTGGCAAAGGCGGAATTACAGGAATCCGCAATGGCCGATTCCAAATCCACCTTTCCGTGAACCTCTCCGTTATAACAATGCACCACATAGGAGGAATTCTCCGGGTCCACATATTCTCCCTTACAGGTATAGCTAAAGCTCTGCCAGTCCGCAGGATGCTCCCGAATATACTCCAAAGCCATCAAAAGCTTAAAGGTTGAGCCGGGAGGATAAAGTCCCTGGGTAGCCCTGTTCAGAAGATTTCCGTCTTTGTTGTCGGAGGAAGTTAAGTCCTCCCAGTTGTTTTGGATATCCTCTTCCGTAAAGGAAGGTGCGGAAACCATAGCCAGAATTCTTCCGGTCTTGGGATTCATACAAACAATGCTTCCCTTCTTGTCCTTCAATAAAGAATAGGCAAGAGACTGCAAAGAGGAATTTAAGCTAAGCACCACAGAATCTCCCGGATTCTTGATTTCCTCTGCCTGATTAATGATTTTTTGTAAGGGGTTAATACTGGAACGGCTCAGATAAAAGTTCGCCATGGACTCCACCCCGGTTTTCCCCTTACTGCTGTAGCCGATAGGATGGGAAAAGGCAATTCCCTCCGGATATACCCTTTTCTCTCCGCCCTCCCCGTTTTCCGTTTTTGCCAATACCTTTCCATCAGAAGAAAGGATACTGCCCCTGATTACCTTGGAAGAAAGATAATCAATTCTGGCATTGTAGAGGGCTGGAAATCTGATTCGGAGCCAAGACCAGCATAAAATAACAAAAATATACAATCATGGAAAAGAAAAAGCAGGACAAAAGAAATAGGTAATTCCCTTCATTTCCCTGTTGCTTGGCTTTCTTCTGGAATTATTATACTTTTTCATAATTTACCCTTCTTCCGGAATTTCTCAGCTTATTCATAAATGGCTCTTCTCCTCTTTCCCTTCGGTGCCTGCTGCTGTTCTTCTTCCTCTTCATCCATGGCATCTTCCTTTCCCTGGATAACAAAGAGAGCTTGGAAGATGGCAAAAAGAATACAACTGAAATCATACTGGAACCGCCATAGCTGACAAAGGGCAGGGTCACTCCCGTGGAGGGAATAAATTTTATGGCTCCACCGATGGTTAAAAAGACCTGCATCACATAAATCACCTCAGTCCGATACAGATGAGTTTATAAAAGAGGCTTTCCATATCCATTCCCATCATCATCATTTGCATAAAAGCAGGAAAAGGCAGACAAAGAATTCACAAATCGTCACAATTCCTCCCATTTCTTCAGAAAGAGCGGAAAAAATAAAAGTCATTTTTCCACGATGGGAATCTTGTTGGGCAGTCCCTGAAAAAGTCCAAAGTCCAGAAATCCCCCGTACCGATGGCAAAAGAGACTGGGTAATCTGATATCCCTTCCTGCAATATCCTTCCAGGGGGTCCATAAAGGCAAAAACTCTGGTCCGTACATGGGAGAATAAATGATAAGATACAAAAGCCTGCTAAAGCGGAAAGACCAAAGCCCAGTGCCAGATACAAAAATTGGCTGCTGAAACATAGAGCATAAACAAAAGCCATAAAAAAGAATCAGGGCGGAACCCAAATCCTTACACAGCACCAACTAATACCGTGGAGCATAGCCACTATTGCTGCCTTGTATATCCCCTTTGATTTTGTTCCTCCGATAAAAATCCCGCCACGGAGAAAACAAAGCTGATTTTGACAAATTCGGAAGCCTGGAAGGAAAAAGCCGAAGAAATTCAAGCTCATCTTGGCACCAAAACTACCCGGCCCACAATAAGTACCAAGAAGCAGGAAAATCCCTGGTACCGCAAAGGCAATTCTTCCCTTTTTGAAAATCCCAGATTTTTATCGATGAAATAAGGGAATAAGCAGGGGCTAAAGACTGGCTGCCACGGAAATGGCAAACTGCTTCATGGCCTTATCCGTATTTAATCTTTCCAGCATTATCCACCCTAAGGCCAAAAAGAAGACACTGGTTATACAAGAGCGTCTCGCTGAGAGGTAGGATAGATTTTCTTCCAAAAGGAAGGGATAAAGCACAAGAAAAACACAGCTCCGCCCCATACATCATCAGATAAAAAGAAGTCCTTTGTATGGAAGAACAAAAACCCCATGACAAAAGAAAAATGTAAGAACAATAAAAATCTGGTAAAGAAACTTTGCAAGTCTTCGTTTTTCCATCCCCATAATCCAGGAAAGGTTTCGAAACAGACTGTAACAATACAGCATCAATACCATGCATACAATCTTCGTAAATGTACTAAAAAGACTACCCATCTTTTCTCCCCTACTCTATTCCTTTATGAAAATGTCCTCTGGTAAACTGCTTTAAAGGCCTTCCCTGAAAAAGCTCCAGGATTTCCTTCTCCGATTCCACCGTAAAATCAAAGCGAAAAGAAGAGGCGCCGAGCCTTTCCACTTCCTTTTCCAGCCCGATTAGAGACAAAACATCGCTGTGTAGATTTGGTTATAGCAGTATTTTGCAATAGAGGCGAACCGGCATACTCTTATTCTGTCGATCCTGTAAAGACACCACATTGTTTCCTCCGGTACAGCCATTTCTGGTTTTTTCTATACAGTTGGCACTGACCATCATAGGAAGGTGCCCGTAGCAAAGAAGCTCCGTGGAGATTCTCCTGCTTCTTGCCCATTCTGAAAAGGCCATATCCTCCTGAAAACGAAATTCAATGGGAAAACACATTTCTTTTGCTCCCAAGGATTCCCATACCTCCATGGCAGCCTGATTATAACTATAGAGGGTATAGTCAAAGCAGGTGGAAAACTGCCTATCCGGAAAATCCTGCAGCATCGCCACCTGATCCAGGGTACGAAGAAGAAAATGACGGAAACCCTCTTCATTTTTCGCCTCTTCCATCCAATCCTTCGGGCTTCTTCCCCGGTCTTCCCTTCTTTGAATTCTTCGAAAACGAAGTCCCGCCCATTTTCCGCTGTTCTTAATCTCCCCACGATATTTCAGGAGCTCTTCCTCGGAAAATGCGCCTTCATCCAGATAAATTCCTTTAATAAAGGGAAACTGAAGAACAGCCTTAAGCTGTTCTCCTCTTTCTATGGAAACCCTAATTTCCCCCAAGTCTTTGATTCCGTCTATACTGCCCAAGAATGGCCTCCCTCATTTTCTCTACACCGTCTCTCCGTAACTGATTCAGGAAAGAAAAGGGGATGAAAATATCTTCCTCCCAAGAATCGAAAAATTCTTCCAGGGAAAATTCCGTATTCCCCATCTTCTTCATTTGTTTTGTAATCTGTTCCCGGGAAAGCACCTTTTCCTTGGCCTTTTCAACAGGCTGGCTTCCTTCTACGGAAACGGAAAGTCCATTTTCTCCCTCTAAGGTAAAAACAGGGGAACTTCGTCATAGGACAAATGCAAGCTTCCCTTCAAAGGAATCTTTCTTTCCCTCTCTTCCATTTCCTGCTTGAGTTTGGAAAGCACTTCTTCCTTTTCTTTTCGGAAGGCTTTTCTCCGAAGACAATCATGTCCTCTCCGTTATGTTGTTCTAAATAAGAGCTGTAGCCTCCTCTGTCATAAACCTCTTTTAAGAGGGCAATATCTTCCTCGAAACCTTATAGGGAGCGCCCCTGAAGAGCCAAGTCCAGATATTTTTCTGTAAATGGAAACCACTGTCCCTGTATATGGGGCGGACTTCATTCTGCCCTCTATCTTTAAAGAATAGGCTCCCGCCTCCAGAAGCTCCTTAAGAAGATCCAGGGTAAACATATCCTTCATACTCAGATAATTTCCCTTTTTCCCCTTGCTGCTATAGCAAAGTCTACAGGTTCGGCGCATCTTCCCCGGTTTCCGGATCGTCCCCAGAAGAGAAGACATAAAACAGGCTCCGGAGTAGCTATAGCACATGGAACCGTGAATAAAGACCTCTAATTCTAAGGGGGATGCTTTGGCAATGTCGGAAATATCCTCCAAAGAGCATTCCCTGGAGAGCACAACCCTTTCCATGCCCAGCTTTTTCCATTAAGCCCACAGCTTCTTTTTGGTATGTACCGTCATCTGGGTACTGGCATGTGAGGAAAGATCGGATGGGCCTTAGCCAACATTTTCCCAATTCCCAGATCGCTGAATAATTACCCCATCAGCCCTGCCTCATAATAGGGATCCATATAGCTGAAAAGCTCTTTTCTTTCTCCCTCTTTAAAAAGAGTATTCAAGGTCATGTAAATCTTTTTCTTGTAAAGATGGCAAAAATGAATGGCCTCCAAAAGCTCATCCTCTTCCGATAAGGAAGACTTGGCAAAGGCTCTTGCGGAATATTTTTGTCCTCCCATATAGATAGCATCCGCTCCGGCAAAAACAGCCACCTTGCATACTTCAAGGAGGCTGCCGGGGCTAAAAAGCTCTGCTTCATAAGGCTCTTTTTCTTTTAAATTTTTCTTTGTTTTGGATTGGCATCGCTTGCCTCCATCCTATCCCTTTTCTTTCGCTTCCTTCTTTTCCAAAGCCAGAAGCTTCTTCTGGGTACTCAACTCCTGCAAAACCCCGTCCAGCTTTAACTTGGTCTTTACCAGGTCGTGCTTATAGGAGTAGCTTTCACTTTTTTCCTGATCCAAAAGCTCCTGCATCTCCTCCACCTTTTTTCGCTCCTGAAAAAGCTCATCGCAAATGTTAATCTGAAGCAGAAGGGATCGAACAGATTCCTCCAACAATATAATTCCACATTTCCTTACGGATGCTTTCAATTTTATGATTTAAATAATCTGCCACATCATGTAAATAAGACTCAGAATTCTCCCCACTTAGGACATAAATTTTTCCGTCAATAATGACCTGTATTGTCTTTTTATCTGCCATTTTCTCCACCTTTTCTATGCTTCCTCAGTCCTAAATGTTGATACGCATGTTTTGTTGCAATCCTTCCCTGGAGGTTCTGTCTATCAGACCTTGTAAAATCAAATAGGGTTCTATCATATCCTCTAAGGTTCCCCGATCCTCTCCCAGACTGGTGGCTAAGGTCTCCACCCCCACCGGTCCTCCGGAAAACTTCTCGATTAGATTCCAAAAGATACTGTCTGTCATAGGTATCCAAGCCTAAAGGTATCCACATCCAGTAAATCCAGAGCATCCTCTGCCACTTCTTTGCGAATAACACCATTATACTTGATTTCCGCAAAATCTCGTACCCTCTTTAGCAAACGGTTGGCAAGTCTTGGTGTACCTCTGGGCGTAGGGCAATGCTTTTCGCTCCGCCTTTATCAATAGAAATGGACAGCACCTTGGCGCTTCGAAGGACAATCTCTTCAACTCCTCTTCCTTATAAAACTCAGTTTCCCGATAATCCCGAAACGATCTCGAAGAGGGGCGGACAAAGTCCCGCTCTGGTGGTAGCTCCTACCAAGGTGAATCGAGGCAAATCCAGACGGATGGAACGGGTACTGCTTTCCTTCCCAAAAGCACATCAATGGCAAAATCCTCCATGGCAGGATAAAGCACTTCCTCCACCTGACGATTCAGTCTATGGATTTCATCCACAAAGAGCACATCTCCTTCGGAAAGATTGTTCAAAATCGCCGCAATTTCCCCGGCTTTTCAATAGCCGGTCCGGAAGTAATCTTACAGTGCACCCCCAGTTCATTGGCAATAATGTTGGAAATTGTGGTTTTGCCCAAGCCGGGAGGTCCGTAAAAGAGGCAGTGATCCAAACTTTGCTTTCTCTTTTTCGCGGCTTCTATAAAGATAGACAGGGTTTCCTTCAGCTTTTCCTGCCCGATATAATCCTTTAAAAAAATTGAGGTCGAATCTTCGGATCGAAGGATAAATCCTCCTTACTCTCCTCTGTTTGTATCAGCTTTCTTTCCATAAAAATCCCTTACAATGCAAACTGCTTCAGACTAAGCCGTAACAGCTCCTCCGCGGTCTTCTCTTCATAATTCGGAATCGACCGAATCCATCTTTTTGCTTCTATTGCTGAATATCCCAGGGAGACCAAGGCTTCCACCGCTTCCTCCACCGCTACGGAAGTCGTAGTCGTCAACAGCTTCTTCTCCGGAAAATGTAATCTCTTCCTTAGGCACCTTGTCCCGTAATTCCACAATCAATCTTTCCGCAGACTTCTTCCCCAGTCCCGGAGCCTTCTGAATCTTCTTGCTGTCATTGCTGATGATGGCATGTATCAGCTCCTCCCTGCTCATACAAGAGAATATTCCAAGAGCGGTCTTGGGACCAATGCCGGAAACGGAAAGTAGTTTGATGAAAAATTCCCTATCCCTTTCCTCCCAAAATCCGAAAAGCTCCTGACTATCCTCCCGAACCGAAAAATAGGTATGAAGAAGAATCTCCTCTCCCGTCTTAGGTGCTTTATCAAAAACAGAAGCAGGAATGCGAACCCCATATCCCAGTCCTCCTGCTTCTATTACCAACATATCCTCTTTTACTTCCCGTAAAATGCCATGAATAAATCGAATCATAATCTCTCCAATCCGCAATAGTCTAGCATAGATACCTGATTTTCTCAATGGAGGGAAGAAAAATTGCTTGGCTTTTTGTGAAGAAAAAAAGACCTGAAACCGGGGAACACTTGGTTTCCCGAATTTCAGGCCTAACTTGCCGAAAATCTAAACGTCTTATTTTACAAACTTAAACCCAGTGGAAATTCTCTTTTCCGGCTGCCGCTTCAAAATGATATTTTACCAAACCGGAATCAATTCCCTGGAACTCGCCCTCTTTATAAGTGAACTGTACCTCATTTCCCTTGCCCTTTATATAGAAGGACTGACGGTTATAGGCGGTAGGTGCCATCAAAAGCATACTCTCACCATCCTTAACCAATCCGGTACAGTTCCTTCATAGCTGCATACCTCAAAATCTTCCTTGGAAGCATGAGGAGTACCCTGGGTCTCTCCATAACCGATGGAAATCACACCATAAACAGGATGCTCAGGGCTTAATTTAGCAACAGCCTCCTTATTGAAGCTGGCACCTACCCACCAGGTATTTAAGCCTAGAGTCTGGGCATAGAGCATAATGTCTGCACTGGCATAACCAACACGCTCCTCCACGCCTTCCTTTTCATCTCCTGCTAATACGATGTAGTTCTTGGCATTTTTGGTAATCAATTTATCAATTAATTCCGCAAATGCAGCTCCATCCTCAGTTTTTAAGAAAAATGCAAAGAATACTTCTGATTGCATTCCTGAATCCGCTCCTCTAAAGCCTTCACCACATCCTGAGAATTACCTCATCCTTGTACTTACGAACCATATGTCGTTTTTCATTGCTTCTCTAAGGGTCATCATAACCTCCTTTACCATAATCCGAAATTTCTCCTGAAAATAGGAATAACACTCATCTTTAGTATAGCTATTTTTCGCCTTATTGTCCAGTTATTAATCAAGGAATGCACTGAATAAAAATCGCCAAATGCACTGAATAAAATCAGGGGATGCTCTTAATAAAAAGTTATGAAGACCAGATCGAAAGGAGCATATCCATGATTCTATAGGACTTAGGCTTCTAATTTCTTATTCATATCGAAGAGCCTACAATAGGATCTTCCTTTGCCGCCTTATTGGCAGGATAGATGCCGAAGAAGATACCCACTATCGCAGAGAAAAGTACCGCAACCAGGATAATTCCCGGGACGAATCACTACGGATAAAACCGAAGGCGGTAGCTCCCAGGACACCAGTCCCATGGCCAGTAGCACTCCAATCAATCCTCCCAGGGCGGACAACAGAGCAGATTCCGTTAAAAACTGCACCAAAATATCTCCGGTGCTTGCGCCCAAGGCCTTTCTGATACCGATTTCTCTGGTTCTCTCCGTTACAGACACCAGCATAATATTCATAATACCGATACCGCCTACCAGAAGAGAAATGGCAGCAATACCGCCCACAGCAGCAGAAATTCCCCCCATTACCCCATCTACCTGTTTCATTTCATCCTGAATAGAGGAAATATACCAGTCGGAGGGCTGACGATTTTTTATTTTAGAAAAATAAGCCTTGATTTCCGTATTCAGCTGTTTCATCTCCTGCTCGGACATTCCTGTTTTTCCGTAGTATCGAATCATGGAAAATTCACTGGACTCAGGTGAAAACAAAGTCAGGGAACAATGCCTTCTCCATTTTTATCATTAGAACCCATTAGTAGCTTTTGAATGGGGCTGATATCTTTCCTGTACACTCCGATAATGCTAAACTCGATTTTCTCCCATAATATCGGAGCGAAAATGTTTTCCCGTGACATTTACAGTTCCATAAAAGCTTTAAGGCTGTACTTTCTGAAATCAAAATAACTGCTCTTCTTTCCTCCACATCATTAGCGGAAATATATCTTCCGTTTAAAAATCTGTACAGGCTGGAAAGCTTTTTGATAGGAGAATCCACTCCCTCAATATTGGTTTTCAAGCGGTTTAGTCCATTTTTTTATATCGATAGAGCCGCTGGACATATTATCCACATAGTCCAAGCGATTGCCAAAAGACCTCCTTCATCTTGTAAAAGTTCGTCCATGGTGAAAAAAATCGCTGTCTCAATTTCCTCCTGATCCATGTAGGATTTATCATAATAGCCGCCTGGGTCACACCTACATTTTTATAGAGGTCGGAGAACATTTTCCGCATGGTATCTCCGATGGAAACAATGGAGATTACGGATTGAAATTCCGATAATAATGCCCAGCATGGTAAGAATGGAACGAAGCTTATTGGCTCGAAGAAGCTTAATGCCATTTTCATATTTTCAAGAAACATGGTTCCCTCCTCTGTACATTCCTTCAAAGATTGCCAAATCTCTTACCGGAGTAGGGATTCTCATTTTTAATATCTGAAATCAGTTTTCCGTCTGAAAAAGCGAAGCATCCTATCCGTATAGGCGGCAATATTCTCCTCATGGGTAACCACCACTACGGTAGCTCCTGCCTTATGAAGAGCAGAGAACATTTCCATAATTTCAATGGAGCTGGCAGTGTCTAAGTTTCCGGTGGGCTCATCCGCCAAAAATCAAAGGCGGTTCATTGGCTAAAGGCTCTGGCAATTGCCACTCTCTGCCTTTGCCCTCCGGACATTTCATTGGGCTGATGATGGATTCTGCCGGAAAGACCTACCTTTTTCCAAAAAGCATGGCCGCTCTTTCCGACCTTTGCTTTTGCGAACGAATATGAGCGTAAATCGTGGGGATTTCCACATTTTTCAAAAGCGCTCATACGACTAATCAAATTAAAACTCTGGAACACGAAGCCGATTTTTGATTTCTTACCTTATTCAAAGTATTGGGCTCCATAGGCTGCCACATCTTCTCCGTCCAGAAAAGTAATTGCCAAGACTTGGTTTATCCAAACAGCCTAAGATATTCATTAGAGTAGATTTTCCGGAGCCGGACTGTCCCATAATGGCTGAACTCTCCTCTTTTAATTTTTAAATTAATCTGATTTAATCCCAATACCTTCACCGCACCGGTATCATAGATTTTCACCAGATTGCGTAATTCAATTAAAGTATCTTCCATCTTTCTATCCTGTCTGTACTACAACCCCGCTTCTTCCGGACTAACGGACTCTGAACCTTGGGCTTTGGGATGCACGGTTTGCCGGACTTCCCTCTGTAAGACTGGCATCAGGAGAAAGAATATAATTGCTTCCCTCTTTAAATGCGGAATCCTCTTTCACGGTTTTACCTCCATGGAAACATCACTGGTAACTCCGGTAGTTACCGGAACAAAAATGCACGGTTCCGTTTACAACAAAAGGCCATTTTATTGCTTCCGTCTTCCCCGGTCATCACTGCGAAATCGGTACTACATACATCCTTAGCTTCGGATAAGAGTAAATCCGCCTTTGCGGTAATGCCGGAAAAGCAATCCCTTTTTATCTCCGGTAATCTGTACCTTAATCGGAATAACTCTTTCGCTGGTGTTGGCATTTTCTCTTCTCCTGTGGGAAATGGAAGAAACCACACCTTCTAAAGATTCTCCCCTAAAAATATCCGCCGTAATGGTGGCTTTTTGACCCAAGATGTACCTTTCCGATATTGTATTCGGAAACCGCAATGCTGAGCTCAGCTGATCAAGATTCTCTACGGTAAAAGTCATATTTATTTTTCTGTCGGGGTATCTGCAAATTCTCCCACTTTAATATTCACTCTGGTAATGGTTCCGGCTATGGAAATTAAATCCGCATCAGAAACCTTACTTTCCGCCTTCTCCAGCTCCTGTTCCGCCGTTTTGATCTGTAAATCATAGCTGTCCGGAACCTGTACTGCTCCCTTTATCACCTTGTAATTTGCCATAGTAGCCTTGGCATCCTTTAAAGCGCTTTCCGCCGCCTCATAGTCACTCTGAGGAATATCTCCGGTAGAGTAGAGACTGGATTTTCTCTGAAAATCCAATTCCGCATTTTTTAAGATTGTTTGATTTTTCTCATATTCCAAACGAAGATTTTTTTCCGCCTCGGTTTTATTGGCCTTTGCCAAATCCAGCTGTGTTTTGGCAGCTTCCAAAGCAGTATTCACATCTGTTTTGTCTAAGCGTGCTAAAACCTGCCCCTTTTCTACCTTATCTCCTTCTTTCACTAGAATTTCCGTTACCTTGGCATGTAAGCCGGAGGTAACCTGTTGGGCATCCGTACCGGACACAGGCCCGGAGAGACTGATTTTTTCCTGTATATCTCCCTTTGTTAAAGCCTGAACGCTGACCATGGTTCCCATGGGTTTTGCCGGAAAAAGAAGGTTCTTAGCCACAAATAACAAGACTAAAACAAGGACTCGATTAGAATCCATTTCAACTTTCCCTTTTCTTCTTTTTGGGGCTTGCTTCCAGCAGTTTATTAATTTCCTGAGAAACATCCTGTCCCTGTTGATTCTCTTCCATTTCTTCTCCTTTAAATGAAATGCGGTAGCTCTCTCATAAACCTACTTCGCCTTTTACGATTCTTTACTATTAAATCTCATAAATATGAATGAAATGTGAAAAATTCAGTCTGTATTTTTATGTATCCTTCTGGTTTTTATTTTTCTTCCTTGGAGTAAACTAAGCTAAGAAAATATGTGATTCTCAATGAGATCCTGCAAAAGTCGTGAGATATCTCGTTGAAACAAGAATACTGTGTTTATCAGGGTCTCCCTATGGATATTATAGAAAAACTGCTTCCCTATCCTAAAGATTTCTTTTTCCCCTCTTTTCTTCCTGATAAAGAAGATTTTATTTTTGATATTGAAACCACTGGACTTAGTCCGAGCGCCAGATTTACAGCATCGGCTTGCTCCTTTTTAAAACTTCGAAAATGGAGGTTGTCAGCTCTTTTGCTAACAGTCTTTCAGAAGAAGTTGAAGTCTTACAGGGCTTTTTGGAATACTGTAAAGACAAGACTCAACTCATCAGCTTTAACGGGAAAAGCCTTTGATACCCCTTTTTAGAAAAGAGCTATCATCAATACGGTATAAAAATGCCTATAACAAAAGCTTCCCCAGCTGGATCTTTTTAAAATGATTCAAAGCAGAAGAAAATTCTATCAGCTACCCTCCTATAGCTCAAAGAATGTGAACGCTTTTTGGGGATTCAAAGAGGATATCTATACGGTGGTGAACTGATCTATGTCTGTTAGAATATCTGGAGCATCCTACAGAGGAAGCAAAAGTCTCTTCTGTTTGCAACATAACTTTGAAGATTTGCTTTATCTCCTTCCCTCCTTTTTCGCCTACGAAAGAGCTGTTCAAGGAAAGGGAAGCTATTGCCGTGAAAAAGTCAGAACTGCTATTGGAGAAAAATATAGCTAAGAGCTCTGTTTTCGTTTTGCTCAAAGTCGACCTTCCCTTCAAAACGGAGAAAAATACTCTTAGGGATGAGCACAAGAATATTCTCACTAAAAGTCGATAGCAGGAAAACACATTCTTTTCAAAACTATTTCCCATCCTTTGAAGGGCTTTCAGCTGGAAGTCTCCGGCCGGGAGGCTGTTTTGAAATCACTTATTTTCCGGGAAGCAAAGTATTTTTCAAAAACTTTAAAGACTATGACTATATTCCGCCAAAGACATGGCACTGCAGAAGCCTTTCTGAGCTTTATCCTAAAGAAGAAAAAGCAAAGAGCAAGAGCTGCTACCGCCTATCAAAAAAGACAGGGCTCTTTCTCCCTGTCTTCTCCGATAGCTTTCCCAATCTTTTCCAAAGGAATATAAGGAAAAAGCAAAACTATATTCCTTCACTCCGGAGCTTTTAATGAACAACTCCTTAATGGAGAATATTTCTTAAGCTTTTTGCTGCATTTTTCTAGCTTCTCATTAACAGAGGCAATCAAGCCCCCTTATCAATCATTTCCTGCAAGAAGGGAGGAATACCGCCATGGTATAGGATTTTCGCTGCTAGGTTATGAATCTTTCCTTCAGTGAAATCCACCTCAACTCCTCTCCTTCCTGAATCTCCTTCGCCGCTCCGGAGCCTCCACGATAGCCAAGCCGATATTCAAGGCATTTCTAAAGAAAGATTCTGGCAAAGCTTTCCGCAATGACACAGGAGATGCCGGAATCCTTCAAGACCTGAGGGCATGCTCTCTGGAAAGAGCCGCAGCCAAAAGTTCTTTCCCGCAATCAAGGTCTCCCTTTTTAATTTTTCTCATGAAAAATGCCGGTCTATATCCTCCATGGCATGGGTAGCCAGCTCCGCCTTATCCTGAATGGCCAGATATCTTGCAGGATAATCACGTCCATATCCACATTATCCCCATATTTCACACAATGACCTTTAGCTTTTTCCCATAGCAGCCTCTATAGTCCTAAATCCGATTGGGGATGCAATATATCCCAAAACCGCCGATGCCATAGCCACCTCCGGAGAAGCAAGGTGAATCTCGGAGCTGGCATCTCCCATTCTTCCACAAAGTTTCTGTTGGTGGTGGAAATACAACGCTCATTGGGGCAAAATTCCCCATATAGCCTCCCAGACAGGGACCGCAGGTGGGAGTGCTCACTACAGCTCCCGCCTCAATCAAATCCTTAATATATCCCTTCTCCATAGCCTCAGATAAATCTTCTGGTAGCAGGAATTACGATACAACGAACATTTTTCAGCAATCTTTCTTCCTCTGGCAATCTCAGCAGCCACCTTGATATCGGAAAGTCTGCCGTTGGTACAGGAACCGATGACCGCCTGATCGATAGCTAATCTTTCTCAAAGCTACCGATTTCATGGGTATTTTTCCGGCAAATGGGGAAAAGCCACTGTGGACTTAAGGGTAGAAAGGTCAATCTCGATGATTCTGTCATACTCCGCATCCTCATCCGCCTCGTAGATATGGTATTCCTTATTGGAATGAGCCTTTATATATTCCAGAGTCTTTTCATCCACAGGGAAAAATGCCGTTCTTTCCACCGGCTTCGATGGCCATATTACAGATGGCAAAGCGATCGTCCATAGAAAGAGAAGCCACACCCTCTCCGGTAAACTCAATGGACTCATAAAGGGCTCCATCCACACCAATCATACCGATCAAATGAAGAATCAGATCCTTACCGCTGACATGTTTTTGTAATTTGCCCTTTAATACCACCTTAATAGCGGTGGGCACCTTGAACCAAAGCTCTCCTGTAGCCATAGCCGCCGCCATATCTGTAGAACCAACCCCTGTGGAAAACGCCCCCAAGGCCCCATAGGTACAGGTATGGGAGTCGGCACCGATGGACAGCTCTCCCGCTGTAATCAGGCCCTGCTCCGGAATCAGGGCATGCTCAATACCCATGTTTCCTACATCATAGTAGTGCTTCAGTCCATGCTCCTTAGCAAAGTTTCTGCAAATCTGAGTACATTTAGCAGAGGTAATATCCTTATTAGGCACAAAGTGATCCATAACAAAGACTACCTTCTCCTTGTCAATACTCCCTCTCCGTGAATCTTATCCAGCTCACGAATCGCCACCGGAGTGGTGATATCATTTCAGTGTACCAAATCTACCTTGGCTAGAAATTAATTGTCCTGCCTGTACTTCCTCTAATCCTGCATGCTTGGCCAAAATCTTCTGACTCATCGTCATTCCCATGGAAATCTCCTTAATTCCTAGACTAAACCGCCTGCTCCTATGTATTTTTATAAAGCAGAATTGCATTCTTCTTTACAGTGTAACAAAGCTACTGCTATAATCAAAAATACATTTTTAGATACTTATTATTCCCTTAAGTTATCTCAAAAGAAAGGATAAACATGGAACAGAACCTATCCACCTATCGGATATTTTTGATGAAGTGGCTAAAAGCGGAAACATTTCCAAGGCCGCAGAACAGCTCTATATTTCCCAGCCGGCGATTTCCAAAACCATCGTTCGCTTAGAGGATAGCTTGGAAATCAAGCTATTTAAAAGAAATTCCCGGGGCGTCAGTTTAACCGATGAGGAAAGGTTTTATTTCAGTATATTAAGGATGCCTTTGCCCATATTCAAGAGGCGGAAGAAACCCTCCAGAAAATGAAGGACTTTCATATCGGTCATCTGGATATTGGTGCCAGCAGCACCCTTTGTCGTTTCATTCTTCTTCCCTATCTGAAAGCTTTTATGAAGGAGTACCCCAATATTCGTATCAGCTTAAAGAATCAGGATAGCGGAAAAACCCTCCATCTTTTAGAGGATCATCAGATTGATCTGGCTTTAGCAGCTCTTCCGAAAAAGCTTGGTATCAATCAAGAGATTCTGATGGAGCGGGAGGTGGAGGATATTCTGGTGGCAGCCCCTCAATATTTGCGTAATCTGAAAAAGATTAGGGGAGAAGCCTTTTTCCTTATTTCAGGATGCCAATGTGATGCTTTTGGAGGAACAAAATCTCTCCGGCATCATATTGAGAATTATCTGAAGGAAAATCAGATTTACTGTCCCCAGATTATGGAATTAAACACCATGGATCTTCTGATTGACTCAGCCAAAAATCGGCATCAGCATTGCCTGGGTGATTCGAGATTTTTCGTGGAGGAAGATCAAAAATGGACAGCTGGTGGAAATCAAAACTTCCCCAGCCTATAGAAAAGCGAAGAATTGCTTTTCTGTATAACAGCAAGAACAACTCTCCTTCCTTAGAGCGCTTTGTGGCTTTCCTAAAGAAGGAAAAGTATAGAGAAAGGAAAGATTATGGCAGAACAAAATCCATCTTCCTGCAACTCCAACTGTAGCAGCTGCTCATCCAGCTGCTCAGTAAAAGATGCGAGAATTCAGACTCCCCTTAGCCCCGGCTCATCCGTAAAGAAGGTAATCGGTCATCGTATCCGGAAAAGGGCGGTGTGGGAAAAATCCACCGTTTGCTCCTTACTGGCTCCGCAATGAATAAGGCAGGCTACCATGTAGGAATTTTAGATGCGGATATTACCGGGCCTTCCATTCCTAAGGCTTTCGGACTGGCTCACGACGGCGTAGCGTTAAGCAGCGACGGAAAGTCCATGGTGCCGGAGAAAAGTGCAGGAGGCGTGAAATCATTTCCACCAATCTGCTTTTGGAAAAATGAAACCGATCCCGTAATCTGGAGAGCTCCATGATTGCCAATGCGGTAAAAGCAGTTCTGGCAGGAGGTAGAATGGAAGGATATTGATTATCTCTTCGTGGACATGCCCTCCCGGAACCGGAGACGTCCCTTAACCGTATTTCAATCCATGCCGGTGGCGGGGAATCGTGATTGTGACCTCCCCCAGGACCTGGTTTCCATGATTGTGCAGAAGAGCTGTGCGGATGGCGGAAAAGATGAATATTCCCTATCCTGGGAATTATTGAAAACATGTCCTACCTCCAGTGTCCCCACTGCAGGAGAAAATCTCCGTCTTTGGAGAAAGCCATATTGAAGAGCTGGCTGAAAAAGAAGGGCTGGAAACTTCTGGCAAAAGCTTCCCATTGAACAGGGCAATGCCGCCTACATGGATGCAGGCGCCGTGGAAGCTAGTGATACCAGTAAGACATTGGCTCATGCGGTAGAAGTGTTTGAAGGGATTTTTGAGTGATGAGCTTCAATCTATTGTAGCAATAAAAAGGGGATGTGATTTTTACATCCCTTTTTCTTATGTGAACAGTGGCTCTGAGCCCTCCAGGCCTTCTCCAGAGCCGTTGGAAATAGCTTCCACCACTGCCTTTAGGCCTCTTCTTCGTCAGGACCATTACATTCTACCACTACGGTACTGCCTCGCTTTTTACTCCAGCAGCCATCACGTTTTACACGGACTTTCCTACAATCTTACGCTCTCCGTAATGCAAAAATAATTTCACTTTTATATCGGATACAGGTTTGGGTAAGCACCCCAGCCGGACGTAAATGTAATCCTGATTCATTGATGATTTTTACCTCTTGACTAAGCATATCCCCTCCTATTTCGAGCAGCTTTCCGCTTTTTCTCTTTCCTTATTTCTTCTGATGCTTTCCGCCTTGGAAAATTCACATCGCAATAGTCCTGCCGATAGAGATTATGTTCCTTGGATAATTCTATGGAACGAAGGTATCGACTCTTTTCTTAAAATCCGAAGGCAGGTAGGGCGATTCCGTACTTCTCTCCAATGCTTCTCCTATCTCATTTTAAGACGGCAGCATTTTTAGAGGAGAGATGCTTAAAGCTGGTACAAAAAGTAATCAAAAGCCTGATCGGATGTTCTTTATTCCATGCGGCCCCGTATTGAGCAGTTTCTTCTAATCGAAGATTGGAAACAGGCATCACACCTGACCCTCTTTCAGGCTCCTTTTTCCAAACCCTTGGCTATCTCCAGGAACTCCTCATGGATATAGTTGAAACAATCACATCCATGGAAAGAGCCCATTTCCTTCACCAGCCTCTTACATTCCTCCGCCCTATGCACAAAACTCAGTTTCGAGATCCAAGTTCGGGTTATAAAAGAAGATGCTGATGGAAAAATATTGTTCCAAACTCTCCAGTACTGCCGTGGAGCAGGGAGCACAGCAGACATGGAGTAGCAATCTCTTTTTCTCCGCTTTTTCGGAAGATGGCTTTCCATCAGCTGTTCATAATTTTTCTTCATAAGCTTCCTTACTGTAAAAAGTCTCGAATTCTCTTGGAACGGACAGGGTTTCTCAGCTTTCTTAAAGCCTTTGCCTCAATCTGTCGAATTCTCTCTCTGGTAACATTAAATTCTTTTCCTACTTCTTCCAGTGTTCTTGGATGTCCATCCTCTAATCCGAGAACGAAGCACGATAACCTGTCTTTCTCTTTCCTTTAAATCCCCGAAGCGTATCAATATGCTCTCTAAGCATTACAGATTCCCATTTCCTCCGGAGAAAAGAACATTGGTATCCGCCACAAAATCTCCCAAATTGGAATCATCCTCTTCACCGATGGGGGTTTCCAGAGAAGCCAGCTCTCTGGCAATCTGCATAATTTCCTGTACCTTCTCCTCTGTCATATCCAAATGCTCCGCCAGTTCCTTTACGGAAGGCTCATAGCCAAGCTCTAAGGTCAGCTTTCTCTGCATCTTGGACATCTTGTTGATGGTTTCCACCATATGCACGGGAACACGAATAGTTCTGGCCTGATCTGCTAGGCTCTGGTTACAGACTGACAGAATCCACCAGGTAGCATAGGTAGAAAGCTTAAAAGCCCTTCTCCGGGTCAAACTTTTCCACGCCTTTAATCAAACCCGAGATTTCCTTCCTGACCAAAGTCCAGGAAGCTCATTCCACAGCCGGTATATCTTTTGGCAATAGAAACAACCAAACGAAGGTTAGCTTCAATCAACCTCTGTTTAGCATATTCATCTCCCTCCTGCTTTTTCATGGCAAGAGCATATTCTTCCTCGGCGGTGAAGAAGGGTACGGTACCGATTTCCTTCAGGTACATTTCTAACCGGATCTTCCGTTCCGATTCCTTCCAGAAGATCCACCGCATCCAGGTCGATCTCCTCTCCCTCTTCTTCCTTTACGAAGTCATCGTCATCTTCTAACGGAAGGAGGCATCCGACTCCACCTTATCTCAAATCCTTTTCTATGGTTTTAAGCGCATCCTCATCCAGAATGGGATTAATCTCGATTCCCTTGTTCTCCATCAAAAAGCAAAACCTGCTCCATCTGCTCTTCATTTAGGGAAAAACTCCTTTACTGCCTCCTGCACTTCCCCTAAATCGATGCTGTTTTTATTGCTTTTTGCCTTTTTGCAGCAAAGAAGCAAGTATTTTCTCTAATTCTTCTCTTTCCAAATGAACATCCTTTCTTTTTAGGGCTTATCTCCACAGGCTCATGCCTGTGATGATGCTAGTAACAACAGTAAAATACCGACAAAAAGAGACAGAAGCCTCTTCTTTCCTCTTCTCTTCCCTACAGCACATAGACCACACGAAGGATGGCCGCAAAAAGAAAATGAAAGGAAGAGAACCTGATTCTCCTCCGGCTTTGTTAAAAGCGAAAATCGCCATAATACTAATCACAAGACCTATGCCAATATAGAAAAATCATATTTCCTGTTTGGTTCTCCCTCTTAGCCGTCTTTCCATTATACTCCTCCCAAGCTGAGGTAGAGAAGCGCTTTAATCGTGTGCATTCTGTTTTTCCGCTTCTTCAAATACCAGAGAGCGCTCGGATTCAAAAACGCTGTCACTGACCTCCATTTCGGAAATACCGAATTGCTTATAAATCTTTAGCGCCGATTTCCGTTCTGGCATTGTGGAAAGGCAGGAAGGGCAATGAAGGAAAATAGCGGATTCCTTGGCATAAGAAAATGCGGTGTCATTGACCTGATAAGGCTGTAAATCCGCAATTCTCTGGGCGAAGAGGCTCTCCGGCTCTCCATGGATAACCAAACATCAGTACAAATAATATCCGCATCCTTACACCCTTCTGCCACGGATTCCGTAAAACGAAGGCTGCCTCCATTTTCCTCTGCAATCTGCTGACACTCGGAAATCAAATCCTCCTCCGGAAAATAACCTTCCTTTGTGCAGGCCACAAAGTGCATGCCCATCTTGGCACAGGCCACCATATAGAATTTCCATATTAAAGCGGGCATCTCCATATGCAAAGCTAAGTCCCTTAAAGCTTTCCGAAACACTCCTCAATGGTTAGTAAATCCGCCAAAAGCTGAGTAGGATGAAAACGGTCGCTTAAAGCATTCCACACCGGTACGGAGGAATATCTGGCAAACTCCTCCATCCCCTCCTGAGAATAGCCTCTATACATAATGCCATCATACATGGTAGAAAGTACTCTTGCCGTATCTTCAATACTTTCCTTCTTTCCCATCTGACTGGTGGACATATCCAGCATGGTGCTATGCACACCAGGTCCGCTGCCGCCACCTCAAAGGCACATCTGGTTCTGGTGGATGCCTTTTTCAAAAAATCAGGACAATGTTCTTGCCGGCACAGGCTTCTCCCGTGAGGATAGCGCCTTACCGCCTCTTTCTTCTCTTTCTTTAGTCTCTTGGCTACATTCAGAATCTCCTGAATTTCCTCTTTAGAATAATCCAGTAATTTCATAAAAATCACGTCCTGCTAAAGTCATCCTTCCTCCTTTATATATCTTCTTTGTCGAACAGCCTCATAGAGTACTATGCTGGCTGAAGTAGCAACATGTTGAGGACTCTATCTTCCCTTCCATGGGAATAAGGGAGTTTTTCCGTAGCACTTTGGCTCAGTTCCTTTGTAAGACCATTGCCCTCATTACCGAATAAAAAGGCGGAAGATCGGCTGGAAGGCAGCCTGAAAATGTGTTTTTCCCGTCCAAGTCCAATGCAAAGACCTGAACCCTGCACTTTTTCAAGCTTTCACAGAGAGACAGCAAATCCTCCTCAATGCTGAAGGGCAAGCGAAAAAGGGAGCCCATGGTGGAGCGAACCACTTTCGGACTAAAAGGGATGCACCGTATTCCTGCTTAGGAAAATGTGATTTACCCCAGCAGCTTCCGCCAGTACGAAAAAGGGTTCCCAGATTTCCCCGGATCGCAGATATTTTCCAAAATCAGAAACAAATCTCCTATAGGTTTTCCTTCTTCGGAAAACGAAGCAATCCCAGAATTCCCTGTCCATGCTCCGTGGTGGAAATACTTTCCATAGCCTTCTTACTCAGAATACAAATCCGAGAATCCTCTTTCTCTATTCCTCTGGGTAATGCCCCTTTGTAGTCTTCCTGCACATAAAGCTGGAAGCAAAGAGGACGCAGGCAAATCCAGCAGAAGTCTTTCCCCTTCCGCCACAAACATACCCTTTTCCCATCGTTTCTTGGCTTTTTCGTCAGTTCCCTGATTTCTTTTAATCCCTCGTTATGAGGAGATTCTATTCTATGCATGAAGCTCTTTCGCTTTCTAATTTAAAAAAATAGGCAAAACTCGATAAAATATTATAACAAAACAAGCGAGAAAAACGTCTATATGGACTTTTCGAGCTTCAAGCTGCAGACATTTAAGCTTCCAGCTCTGACTCAGCTCGAAAGCCAGACATCCGCACAGGCATCACTGGCCATTCGTAAATCACCTCTGGGAGAAAGAGCTACCCTACTACCTTTGGTCCATCCGGCAAGCAAGAACGTTTGAATTGATTGCCAAAGAAACGCTTATAGAAGATTTTTAAGTTTTTCAGGATTTCTGCCGCTGTGAATTCCGGAATATTCCGTTCATTTTCCTTATTCGCAAAGATTTTCCTTAGAGAAAGCAAAGCAAGCCAATTCATAAATATTTCTTGCGGAAAATCCAGTAGCGCAGGTGCTGGTATAGAGAAAGAAATCCTGTAAAAGGTAGAGGTCCTACCACATCCTCCGTCCTCTGACTAATCTCTCCGGTGGCATCCGGTGGCAGCTCCGGACTCACAGGGAGTGGCATAATTTCCTCCACCACCTTTTCCAATTCCCTGATTACCTGATTTTTCTTGCAAATTCTCGAAGAAGCATGGGGATTGCCGTCTTGGGAATATCTCCGTTTACCCCGTACCATGGACATATGGTCTCCATTGTAGGTGGCAAAGCCCAGGCCAGATTCGGATAAATCTCCTGTTCCCACTAAAGAGCGCCCCTCCTTATTGGCTAAATCCATCAGAATCTGGGTTCTTTCTCTGGCCTGAGCATTTTCATACACAATATCCTTCTTCTCCCCATCCTGTCCCGATATCGGAAAAATGCTGTAGTACCGCCTTCTCAATGGAAATCTCCCGCAAAAGAGATGCCCAAGGCTTGTAGCAAGCTTCTCCGCACTGTCATGGGTTTTTCTTACTGGTATCGAAGGATGGCATAGTGATGCAAAGGATATTTTCCTTATCATATCCCAAAAGAGCAAAGGTCTCCAAACATACGAAAAAGAGCCAAGGTGGAATCCAGACCGCCGCTTAAACCTAAAAATCAGCTTTCTTACAGCCCACATGTCTCCATACGCTTTTTCAAAGCCTCTGGCTGAATGGAAAGAATCTCTTGCTCTTTCTCCTTCCTTTTCTACTGCCTTTGGCAGGAAGGACAGGGACTCACAAAACGCTAAAGGGCTGTAGTTCTTCTCCTTCATGGAAAAAAATATTGTGTATAGGAAGGATCTCCCTTTACAGAAATAGGGTGCTTTGTCGCATCCTCTCTCCCTTCCAAAGAGTGCCAGATTCACATCCGCCCAGAAAATTCCCTCCTCAAAGGGCTGATTTTCCTTTAAGATTCTTCCATTTTCGAAAATCAAACAATGGGCAGAGAATACCATATCCTGGGTAGACTCTGAGGGACCCACTGGAATAAAGATAAGAGGCATGAAGATTCCCGCTGTAATGCTCTAAAGTCGTCTTCTGCTTCCCCGCTTCCCCACCAGTTCATCAGAAGCGGAACAGTTAGCGAGAATGGTCGCTCCTGCCAGTGCATGCTTACTGGAGGGAGGAACCGGAACCCACAAATCTTCACAGATTTCCACTGCCAGACGGAATCTAGGATCTCTTCCCGGACAAAATGAAGGATGCCCTCAAAGGAGATTTCCTTTCTATAGCCTTCACCTTTTAAAATGTTGGGGATAAAGCGTACCTCTTCCTTTCCTTCCTGAAAATATCTTCTCTCATAAAACTCCGCATGGTTGGGAATAAACTGCTTCGGTACAATTCCCAGAATATCGCCATGGTAAGTCACCACTCCGGTATTAAATAATTTTCCTTCCAGCAACAGGCAATAGCCAATCACAAAAAGGACGATCCATATCCTTCGTTTGTTTGCAAAAGAAAGTAATGCCTTTTCTCCGCTCTCCAAAAAGACTGCGCTGATAAATCATATCCATGGCGGTGTAGGAAGTCAGACAAAGCTCCGGATATACCAGCAAAGAAACCTTTTCCTCCTCTGCTTTTCTTGCCAAAATCAGCATTTGCTCCAGATTATACTCCGGATCGCTACCCTCCCTTTGGGACAGGGCTGTAGCCACTCTTACAAAAGTCCTTCATACTTCCTCCTGAAATTTTTCCTCTTGCCTAGTTTCATTTCTTTTTAATAAGCTGTCCTTTCCGTCAAAAACAAGAACCTGCTTTTTCCCCTGTTTCTGAAAAAGGATACAGTGAGATCTGTTTCCTCCCAAGCCCTCTACATGAAGAACGAGCCTTCCCTCTTCCATCCTTCCTCCCTCTCCGTGCAGAAAGGGCTGTATCTCCAGAAATTTCTTCCGGGAAATCTCTATCATTTGCTTTCTTCTTCCCCTATGAATAATCTGATCGACAGTAAAAGCTTCGCATAAGATAAAGATACTCATATTCCTATCCACGGAACTCACCAAATAATAAGACAAAAAGAACAGGAAAAAGAATAATAAAGGGCAGTGCCATAAAAATAGCAAAATACAAGAAAAAGCCAAATGGAAAGATAAACTGCAAATATCTGTATTCCCCTATCCTTTCGCCTCTATCTTTCCTTTTTACCAAATGTTCCACATAATTCTCCATCCTGCCCTCCTTTTCTTGTCGCGAAAAAGGAAATAAAAGCTAAGCCTAAGCTCAGTTTATTTTCCTTTTTCCGTGTAATCGATATTCTCTTCTTTTGCCTAGTTTTTAGAAGGATTTCCTTCATCATTCCTCCCATTCCTCCCGGCATCTGTGGCATAGGAGGAGTCGGCTCATATGTCTGCTACAACAGACTCTGTAGTGAGTAAGGAGGAAGCAACGAAGCCGCATTCTGTAAAGCGGTTCTTGCCACCTTGGCAGGATCCAGAATACCTACCTCATCATATTGACATACTCTTCATTGTAAGCATCGAAACCGAGTTTTCCTTTCCTTCCTTTACCTTATTCACAATAACAGCACCTTCCAGTCCGGCATTGTAAGCGATGGTATAAAGAGGAGCCTCTAAAGGCCTTGAAACAATCTTTGCTCCGGTCTTCTCATCGCCCTCTAACTGGTTAACCACCTTATCCACTGCCTTCTGTGCATGGATATATGCGGATCTGCCACCTGCATAACACCCTCTTCCACAGCGGCTCTGGTACGCATTTAAAAGCATCTTCCATACGAAGCTTTAGCTTCCTTCATCTCAGTTTCAGTAGCAGCACCTACACGGATTACGCAACACCGCCGGAAAGCTAGCAAGACGTTCCTAGAGCTTTTCCTTATCAAAGTCAGAGGTAGTGGTCTCAATCTGTCCTTTAATCTGGGCATCACGATCCTGAATCTCCTTTTTCTTGCCAAGACCTTCCACAATGGTGGTCTTTTCCTTGCTTACCTTAACGGACTTCGCTCTACCGCACTGGTCGATGGTCGCATCCTTTAAGTCTAAGCCCAGCTCTTCGGAAATCACTTCTCCGCCGGTTAAAATAGCGATATCCTTCAGCATTTCCTTTCTGCGATCTCCATATCCAGGGCCTTTACCGCAACCACATTGAAGTTCCTCTTAACTTATTTACGATAAGAGTGGTTAAAGCCTCACCCTCAATGTCCTCGGCAATGATTAAAAGCTTGGCACCGGTCTTTACCACCTGCTCTAAGAGAGGAAGAATATCCTGAATGTTGGAAATCTTCTTATCGGTAATAAATACATAAGGATCATCCAGATTTGCTTCCATCTTCTCCATATCGGTACTCATGTAAGCACTGATATACCGCGATCAAATTCCATTCCTCTCCACCAGATCAAGCTCTGTCAGCATAGTCTTGGACTCTTCCTACAGTAATAACACCGTCCTTGAAACCTTCTCCATAGCATCGGCAATCATATCTCCTACAGTAGAATCTCCTGCGGAAATGCCGGCAACCTTGGCAATCTGATCCTGCCCTTTACCTTGGAGCTCTGCTTCTAATGCTCTCTACCGCAGCATCCACAGCCTTGGATTCCTTACGAAGCACGATGGGGATTTTGACACACTGCCTCCAGGTTCTTCATACCTCCATCACAATCGCCTGTGCCAAAACCGTTGCGGTAGTGGTTCCATCTCCGGCAACGTCATTGGTCTTGGAAGCTACTTCTCTAACCAGCTGAGCACCCATATTCTCATAGGGATCCTTTAACTCAATTTCCTTAGCAATGGATACACCGTCATTAGTAATCAGACGGAGAACCATAAGACTTGTCCAAAACTACATTTCTATCCCTTAGGGTCCAAGGTAACCTTTACGGTATTTGCCACTGCATCTACGCCCTAAGGCCTTTCTTGCTTCTACTCCAAATTTAATTTCTTTAGCCATATTTATACCTCCTGGAATTCCTGATTCTTTTACTCTACGATTGCTAAAATATCATTCTGCTTAACAACGGTATACTTCTTTCCATCCAGCTCTACCTCGGAGCCTGCATAACGGGAGAACAGAACATGCTGTCCTACCTTCACTGCATGGAAATCTCCCTTACCGTCCACAACACCGCCAGGACCTACTGCAATAACCACAGCCTGTCCGGTTTTTCCTTATCATCCTGTCCGGGTAAAACGATTCCGCTCTTGAGTGGTTTCTTCCATCTTTTCTTTTTCCAACACAACTTTATCAAATAATGGTACTAACTTCATAGCAATCCTCCTATTCTCACAGATCTTTTAACAACAGGGCTATTATAAGAGAATTTATTAGCAGAGTCAAGCACCGAGTGCTAAAAAGCCTGTGAAAGTTTTGTGAAAAATATAAGAAACAATGTATTACGAAAATATTAACAATATCAGAAAAATAAAAGGAATTTTTTTATTGCTTATGTGGCAAGACAGGGTATAATGATAAGGTAGCTTGAATATGGCTTTGGAGGTTTATTTATGAAAAAGAATATTCTTGTTGCAGCTTTAATTGCTTGCATAGCAACTGCATCTGTAATTCCCCACTTGCTGCAGAGGGCGCTGTTTCCAGCTATGGCGGATCTACCACCACAGTAGCAGAATCCAACGGACACTGGGTAGCTAATAGAGATGGTTCTTGGTCATTCGTAAGCAATGAGAATGGTGCACCAATCTATGGTTGGATTGTAAGTCAGCACCAGTGGTACTACATCGGAGCTAACGGACGTATGGTAACCGGATGGCAGAAAGATCAACTTTGATACTTACTATTTTTGCTCAGGCACCGGCAGAGAACCAGCCTTTTAGGATCTCTTTTACATGAATAAGCTTTACTCCTGACGGATACAGAGTAGATTCCAACGGTGTTTGATTCGATAAGCTTTAAAAGTTATTTTGAATTCTCAAAAAGTAGAGCAGGTTCCTCCTGCTCTACTTTTTAATTAACAGAAAAAAAGAATGTAAAATCAAAATAGTTTTCTAGGCAATATAGGTCTGAAATCAGGGTACGCTCTCTCTAGCTTAATCCTGTATTGAAGGACTGTATTGATTACTCGATAGCTCGTTTATCGCAGTATGGGTCTCATAATGGGGCACTCGCTAACCTCGCCTTTCGTAGCAGCTACTTCAAGCTTCAGCTTTGCTCGCTTTTCAGTGAGTACTGACGGGCTCAGATTACCCCTATTATAGACCCATACTGCATTATTCGCTTTACTTATTAACTTTTGACAGTTCTTCACTTCGCCAGATTCGTGCAAGTATAGGTTCAAACTACCCTGATTTTCAGACCTATATTGATGAAAATTTCTATTATTTTGATTTATTACAGTCCGTTTTTGCTGTCAAAAACGAGGGTCGGAACTGATCTCTTCTGTTTTTGAAGATAATTCAAAAATAATTTTCCTGCCAGATAAGGGATTCCTAATGCAATCACGGAAAGTCCCAAAAACCGTCTTGTACCAAGTCCTGCAGATTGGGAGTAAATACTTTCCGTTCCTTCTCCCAGATATTCAAAGATACTGTCCACAAACCACATCAGTCTGGCGGATAAAAGAGTAAACAGGGAATAGATGAGGCATATTCCTTGTTTTTATCCTGTAAAAACGGGAAAAGCTCCATTCTGTTGCGAAACACTAAGCAATAGATGCATTCTTCTCCTTCCTTCTGCAACTTTCTTCCAATACAAAGCAATAAACTGCCCAGATTCCGGTAATAAGAAGAGCCATAGAAACGCTCCACCGTGCTCATTTTCTTCAGCATGGTATAGCTATCCTCCGGTGTTCTTGCCCTGTTGCAAGGGGAAGAAGGGCACTATTTCACCGTGCCAAAAATGTTCAAAACCAAAAGAACGGAACCAGAAAAATAAAAAGTTCGATAAGAGATGCAGCTTCTTCCGAAGACTTAGTCCCACCAAAGTACCGGAATTTGTTAAAGCGGAATGCGCTCGCCTTCCGGGAAATTCACATTTTTCAATGGGGAAGAATATCTTTTTTCCCCATTCATCAAACTTTTTCCCTCAGCTTCCCCTTTTAGAGCTTTTATTCTTGCTTCCTCTTTTCTTTCCTTTTGCACAAGAACTCATTCAGCCGTTTTTACTAAAAATCCTCTACAATAGGTACTGCAACACGAGCTTAGCTTATCTCCTTTCTAATTTCTCTCTGAAGCTTTTATTCCGCCTTTTTTACTTTTACAGAAATTTGAGCTAACAGCTCTTCGCCGGTGAGTTCTTTATGCACAATTTCCTTGGGAACAACCCAGCCTAAAGCCTTTCTCTTTTCTATAATATCCGCAACAATCTTTTCTCCCAGCTTATCCGGATCCGTATTCATACATCACTGGAACCAAGAGTTTCTCTGGTTCCTTCCCTTTAGAAATTCGATGACATTTTTCGATCCGTGAATCTGCGCCTCTACACAATGGTAGGAATTCACGCCCATCAGTCTAGCTCAGTGCCGCATCGATTCCCTTTCATTACTCCACCTGGTGAAGTAGGCATAGGCATTTCTGAATCTTCTTCCCTTCCACAGCAATTCCCCAAAGATACCGAGTGGTGTTATCACTACTCACCACATGCCATACTGGTGGTAACCAGCCCAAGAATTCTTTTAAATCTTTCTCCCGCAATGTCTTTGACCGAAATTATTATAGTCATTTTCAATTCAGAGGAAAGGAAGCACATCCATTGGTTAAAATTAAAATATTATCTCGGGAGTAAAGCATCTACGTCAATAATGCATTTTACGTATAATACCTAGGATTTGTTACATCCCACCCATATTCACGATGCCCAGAATCTTTTGCGCTCTTAATGCCTCCCACAAAGGTCCATGGAACCGAAGGTTTGTGCATCATATTCTGCGAGAAGCCCACCTCCGCCCTCCTGTCAGAGGAACAAACTGGAAATTCCTGTCTGCAGCTTTGACTCGAAGCACAATCTTCTCCACGCCTGGTTTCTCCTATATTGGAAATGATGGTGATCATATTCATAGCGTTCCGCTCCCGAAGTCTTGCAGAATCACGTATATACTGTAGTTTTAGCAATCTTACCCAGCTAACTGCTGGGAATACATCCTGTACATCCAATCCATAAATCAAGGCACTGGTACGTGCCACCGCAGAAACTGCATTGGACAAGGATACGTTGCTATAACGATGCATTGCGAAAGTCTGAACAGCAGATTCATAGAAGCGAATTCGCCTGTCTATCCTTTAGCCAGCTCCACGGCGCGCCTCTTCAGTCCGACTTTAACAATCGCTGACCAGGGTAGGAAGATGACGTGCACTGCAATATTCACATAACCTTTCTTCAAGGCACCGATGTTTACCTTTAGAGGTTACCCGGTCTCCCTACGCCAAAAGCCCGTCTGTGGCAATGGCGGTACTCACCACCCTGAAAAAGGTGAAGACCAGACCCCAACGAAGAAATTGCTGCGATGACACTCTCCAATCTCCATCTGTACCCACGCCGGTTTTGTGGTAAGCTTCAAAGACTTCATGATAGGCACTGATGGAAGGATATCCAGCTTCCCACAACTCCTGGTCTTCCCTTTTCAGCGCCATAGCCTGATAACCTCCCCTCTTTCGGAACCGTGCGGCTCATGTCCTCCAGCAAAACATCTGCAAGCTCAGAACTATAATGTTTCTCTGTCTTCTACGTGTCCGAAAGTGCCTTGCTATATCCCTGAATCTTTGCTGTCCTCAATAGGAAGATCCAGCTTTCCGCCGCCCACTTTAAGGATAAGATTACCTCATGCTATGCATTCCGTAGCTGAGCCACACCTGCCGCAGCAGACCGAAGACGTTTCGGCTACAATCAACCACATCCGCTCCGCAAACTCCCTTTGACTCTTTCGAGTAACTTTACAGGACCCTATATTGCCAAATTTTACAACAAAATGCAGCCATACTGAAGCTACACTGAGCTGCTGTCGATCAAAACTGATCAAGGTGGTATCAAAATGCGCTGCTCCTGTCGTAAGATTAATTCCCGTACTGCCGTAATCTGGAGTCTGCCCACATCCTGCTTTGAGGGAAGGTCTTTCGATAAGCGGAAACCGCATCATATAATCCCGGATAAGGCCGATCATCCCCATCTCCCTCATGGATGGACTTTAAGGTATGGTAGAATCACTATGCTCATCAAAAGCCTATAAGGTTTCTTGGCTATGGTATGAGCCAAGTCTTTCCCTGTCCATGCTCATGACTCATGTCGTGCTTATGTTCATGCTGTGTTCATGACTGTGCTCATGGCTATGTTTATGATCGTGCACATAGATGTGATTTTCCTGTTCTCGAAAATTCTTCTTCTCTGACCCATAGTACCCCTTTCCGTTTTACGTAAGATAAAGGTGAATGACAGCGTATCTTCTCTAAAAGTCTCCACATATAAACACTATCACTTCTGTATGTTTATATGTTTATTGGATTTTTAGAATATACAGTTTCCTTTTTCCTTGTCAATAAAATTATAAAAATAAATGAACTATAGACATAGTTTTATAGCAGGTTATAGAAAAACAAAAAGAGCTATAAAAATCATATTTGCATAGAATACTATTGATTATTATCGTACAGTTTTTGCTTGTTCACCCTACTGTGAAAATTATACTCTACTCATATTCTTTCCATAGCTTCCTTTAGTCTTTTTCCCTTGGTGGAAAAAGCTGTCAAACGGAAAGAACTCTTCTCCGCATCACCAAAAGCCTGCTCCCGGTGTTCCTACAACCCTGTCCTTTTTCCAGGAGGAAGTCAAAGAACTCCAAGAGCTCATCCCCTGTAGGGGCACTTGCCAGATATAGGAGAATTCTTCGCCGGTATAATAAAATGGAAAAGAGCATCCAAGGTTTCCATAATAATCTTGGCATTTTCCCTTGTAGTAAGAGATATTTCCTTGACCTCACCGGCTAGTAAGATAGCCTCGGCGCCTCTTTGCACAATATAGGAAACCCCTATTAAACTTTCGTGGTCTGTCTTCTTAACTACATCTTCTGTAGAGACTGACCGCACGAATCAAGCTCCTTAGGGAACAACGGTGTATCCAGCATCTTGTTCCGGTAAAGCCTGCCTTCTTGGAGAAAGAGTAAAACTCAATGGTACATTCCTTCGCCCTGGGAATCTCATAAATGGAATGGGAGATTTCCTTCTACAAAAGCACTCACAGCTGTATCAAGAAAATCACTTGTCATTTTCCTTTTGCATAGTTGGACCTAGGACTTTCATGCGCTTCATGGTCATACACTGCACTGGTAGGATTGTTCGAGAGCAAAGATAAATCGATCTCACTCTTCTCCCTGGCATGGGCAAGAAGCGCATTTTCTTCTCCGAATGAGCAAAAATCACCTTATTTCCTACCATGATATTGGTATCCACACTACGGATATACGTAGGGTCTGGAACCAATGCTACGAGAACTGGTGCAAAAAGATCTCAGATAGCTTTCCTAAGTCAGACTTTGCACCGTCGGAAATGAATATTTCCTCCAATTCCAAATCCACGGAAAAATTCTTATAGTAGCTAAGATTTTTCTCTAAGGAAAATCATAACCTCGTTCTCGACCACAGCCGAGCTCTCACTTTTACCCATCTCCATGGATGCGGAAGAAAAGAGCATCCACCACAGTCTTGGGAAGAGGCAGTGTCACGTCTCCACACCCAGCACGAACTCAACTTGTCCTTAATCTCGGATTATTTTCCTGCCAGGTTCTGATTCTCTTATGCGATTTCCGCAAAAGATAGCTTCTCTACCTCTGATAATGATGATTGTTTGCTCCCATACTACTCCTTTACTTTTTCCCACTCTATTCCGTAATGGGTATTGTCATAGGAAATATTCTCTAAAACTTCCTCAAATACTTTCTGCTCCACCACTGGCACAGGCAGATTCATATCCCGGAAATTTCCGCAATCCCTCTCCGTCGCCCGGTATCTCACCATGAAATCCCTGAATAAAGCTAAAGCAATTTCTTTAAGAGAGGAATAATCTCGCACTTCCAAAGTCTCCTTTAGCAGAAGGTAGAAACTGGTCTGCCCACAGATACCGAAGTACAGTACCTTTCCTTCCAGCTCTCATTTCGCAGTGTGGCTGCACAGATGTTCAATCGGCATGCATATGCGCATTTTCCATGCAGGCTCCACATTGGGGATGAGTAAACGAAGTCAAAGGTTTGTCACCCACCTCTCACCCCTCACAGAATCCTTTTCTGGAAACATACACTCCGGGACGTAAATGAATGTGGTCACGGTAAAACTTGTAATCTTTTCCATTTTACACTTTCTTCCTTACAAGCGCCCTGATGCTCATCATCTTCATAATGATTCTGATGCCCTTCCTGATCTGCAAGCGCTCCCAGCTGGTCTCGGGTTCGTAGTAAAACTCACATCCACATCTTCATCCTCTACCGCCTTCTCATCGGAGGAAAAAGGATACATTTTTCCTTCTTGTCCCAAGCATTTTCTTACCACTCTATAGCATCTTTTCCCGCATCCACTGCCAAAGTTCTTCGTATCGATGGCGAGATTTCTTTGCCACAGCCCAAATCCTCAGCCGCTTCCTTTTAAATCTCTCCTTCGTAACGTGAATTCTTGAGAACGGTATAGATCTCTGGGCAGATGCTCACCTCTTGACAGAATCTACCACGTCCGTAAAGTCCTTATCTCACTCTCGGAAAACTTCTGGTATTTGCTACAAATAAGAAATCACTCCGGCTGACAGCCCTGTTAAAGCTAGCAAAAATACAAATGATCCAAACTTTTTGCCATAGTATCCTCCTTACTTCACTTGAAAACTGGACTTTATGAAACAATACTGGTTAAATACGGGCTTGTCCTCCGTAGAATCCTTCACCACATAAAATACCGTTTCGAACAAACTGAAGCTTCTCAAAGGCTCTGCCTGCCAGTCAGGCTCTAAAACACTGCTTCACGGTTAAGGAATTAGCAAAGTTAAGACTTCCATCTTCATTTAACTTACCTTCTCCTCATCAATCAGTTGCTCATAAGCGAACCTCTGCGAAAAATGCGGTCTTCGCATCCACCCCAGTGAATGGTTCCTTGGCTTTTACGCTCACTAAATCCTGAGTTGACTCAGTAGCTGGATCATAGGTGCAATGCATCACAGTCACATCGTCTTCATCCGTCCTCATAGGATGCGCCCTAACAAAATAAGCTCCCATCAGACGAATTTCATTTTTCTCATGTTAATCTCTTTATATTTCTTGGGAGGATCCGATGAACTCTCTCTCGATATAAGCTCTCCGGAGAAATGAACTTTTCTCCCTAAAAGCTTCATTTTCCAGATTATATGGGATGGACTCTTCCCCTTCGTAGTCAATCACCCAGCTTAATGGATCCAAAACCGCCATAAGTCTAGGTCTCTTCAACTTTAAACCTCACGAATACAATACTCAAAAAGAGAATAATCGCTAGGAGGATCTAGTTGAAAATACCGGAAAAGCTTTTAACTGTGCCAGGGCTTTCCTTGGTATACTCTCTTCTCAAAGCGGCAATGGTCACAAGACGAGGGTCATCCCAACCGTCTACCACACTCGTCCTCAACCAGCTTTAATGCAAACGCTTACTGGTAACCACATTGGTTAAATAAAGCTTTGCAAATTCAATCTGTCTTGGAGGATAGGGGAAATCACACTCCTGTACTACCCAGTCATACAGAGGACGGTGATCCTCAAACTCCAAAGTACAAAGGGAATGGCTGATTCCCTCCACCGCGTCCTCAATCGGATGAGCAAAGTCGTACATGGGATAACACCACTCATCTCCGGTATTGTGATGGCTCATGAGAGACACGATAGATAACAGGGTCACGCATGTTGATATTGCTGGCTGCATCAATCTTAGCTCTCAGTGTCTCTCTCCATCCTGATATTTTCCTGCCTTCATTTCCTCAAAGAGGCGAAGGCTTTCCTCAACGGAACGATTACGATAAGGACTCTCCTTGCCTGGAGTGGTAAAGTCTCCACGATACTCTCTGATTTCCTCAGCCGTTAAATCGTCTACGAAGGCCTTGCCCTTCTGAATCAGATAAACTGCCTTTTCATACATAATAGGAAAATAGTCGGAGGCAAAAACATTCTGTTCTCAAAATCCGCTCCAAGCCATTCCACGTCTTTTTCGGATACTCTCTACGAACTCCATCTTTTCCTTTACCGGATTGGTATCGTCAAAACGAAGATTAAAGGTACCGTTGTATTCTCTTGGCAATGCCGTAATTTAACAAAATCGACTTTTGGCATGTCCGATATGGAGGTAACCATTGGGCTCCGGTGGAAAAACGGGTTTTGATTTCCTTAACCTTTCCTCCGCAAATCTTCATCGATGAAATTCTCTATAAAAATTCTTGGACTCAAGCTCTATTCTCTTTTCCAAGCATCTCTTCTGTCCCCATTTTATCCTCCTAAATTTAATCATTATTTTAATTTGCCTATTATAGCATAGGGAAAAGCTGTTTCATAAGAAAAAGCTAAAACAGGGGCACGATTGGAAGCACAGGGGCTACGGATTGAAAGGAAGCTTAAGCTTTCCGGTTCCAACTGTACCCCATGAAAAAGTTTTTCGATATTCTATTGCATCTTAGCTCATGTAATCATAGAGCAGATCCGGAAGAATTCCCTTCTGTCCATCCCATATCTTATCAATCTGTTCTTCCGGTACAGGACTGACGCCCTTTCCGCACTCAATGGTCACAGAAGGAATCTGGTATTTTTGCTCTGCAAAGTCCTTAAAGCCTCCGGCATGCTGAGGAGAATAGTAATCAATGACAGGATAAGAAGAATTCTATGCACGATTTCCGCCAATCTTCTGGCTTTCGGACATACTCTCCCTGGCCGAAAGTACCAGTAAATGACTTCTCCCTGAGTATGGTAGCTGATGGTGGAAGTAAAATTTTTTCTTTTCGAAGTAAACTGCCAGCTGCCTTTGATCTCTATCTCTGATCTCCACTGCAGAGCCCTTATACTCGTCCTTTGCTGGGATATCCTTTTTGTCTACAGTAATAGACCAGTTGGCATCGAAGTTTTTATTGAGGTTAACTCCTCTTGCATTACTTTTCCATAAACGGAAATAGCTCTTTAAATCGCCGGGATTTTCCTTAGCCACAATGCTTTGTACCGTATTTTCTGACTTCTTCAGAACCGATACCTGCCAAACCGTTTTTGTACCATGAAACACCGTCCGGATCCACCATAGGGAACAAAGTAAACGGCACAGTTTTTGTAACATATCCTTCATCGCTTTACCGCCATAGCTTTGATTGTTCTTTTTCCATTTTCAAAGACTTGCCAGCTGACGCATGGCTGACCTTTGGTCACAATATACTCTCTGGCATGGATACTGGCATGAACCAAAATCTTCTTCGAGGGCATTGATTTCCCACAATACCGCAATACAACTCTCTACCGTCATGGTTTTGCCCAGTGAGGATAACTGTAATGCCGGATAGGCATCCTTCAATTTAAAATAAATCGGCGGACATCTCATTGTAGCCATACACCCCCATAGCTTCGGAAAAAGCCGTAGTCACTCAGCAAGGAACATTCTCTCCGAAAGCACACCGAGTATACCTGCAAAGTAGGAATCTGCCATCGAAATGGTATTTTCATTCTTTTTCCAAAGCTATGCCGGACTGCTGTTCACTGTGGTATGGTCATCCAACTCCGGACTGTCCGTAAAACTAAAGCCTGAATAGACCAATAGGGACAGACTCAAAGCAAGGAAAGTATCAGTCTTTTCTTCTTCATTGCTCCTCCTAAAATATCATTTTCTGCCCTCATTTTTAGCAAAAGCTGCGGAAAAAGCATGGACATTTTTCTTTACAATCCCGGCACGGAAGACTTACTCCTTTTTAGCCCCAGCAAAGTACCACATTATTGACTATGGGAACCAAAATTACCGTAAGAATTCCGGCAACGACGATAGCCAGAGAGACATCGCTCCTCCACTTCACCAAGCTCCAGTGCTTTTAGCCGTACCGATGGCATGGGCCTGGTTCCCAAAGCAAGACCTTTTGGCAATAGGGATGATGAATGGGGAAAATACGAAAGACAAGCCTGCAAGAATACTTCCCAGAATACCTGTTAAAACAATAGCTGCTACGGTTAAGGTTACATATCCTCCGGTTTCTTCCGAAATTCTATACCGATAGCTGTGGTAATGGACTTTGCAGTAGGTAGAAATATGTTCATTAGGTAAATGAAACAATAGACCAAGCAGTAAAATGCTGCTGATAGAGCTCAGTCCCTGCAAAAAATCCCTAAAAACTGCTTTGAAATTATTTTTCAACGTACCATTGCTATGAGGGGAAGCCAAACAGACCGTAGCCGGTGTCAAAAATAGCTCAAAGCCCCTGCACCCTGTTTATACTTGGCATAGGGAATTTTGCAGCCAGAGAGGATTCCCTACAATAATAATGTGTTGAAACAAGCAAAGGGTTTAAAAATCCCACTTTTTAAACGAAGCTTTGATTTGGATGGCAAGGAGTAAATAAATATACTTAAGCGAAAACTGAAGTGTTCTGAACTCATTAAAATTTCTTTCATTAATCCTCCTCCAAGCCCTTTAAGCCATGTTTTAAATCTTCCAACTGTATCTCTGAATTTCTTCCTGGATTTTCTTCTTTTTCCAATGCAGACTCTATAGAACGCATTTCTTGATTTTTATCTTCTCTACTCTCTGTTATTTTTTTAGAATTCTCTGGCTTTACCAAGCCGGTAACCGCCATAACAATAATCGTGGATAAGACAATAATTACAAGGTAAGGTACTAAAACCGGCATCAGTAATTTTGTTACGGTCATAATCCCTACTGCCGCCGGCAAAAACATAATGCTCATGGTTTCCAGCATGAAATTTCCTACCTGCTCCACCGCATCCAAGGGAATGATTCCCTGCATCAGGAAAAATCAGCATAAAAATCAAACCATAAACTCCTGCCGGAACCGGCAAAGGCAAAAAGTTTATTACACATTTCTCCTAAGAAAGTAAAAAAGATGATCCATGTCACCTGTCGGATTAATTTCATCGAACCCTCCTCCCACAAAAACTACTACAGTGTAGTCCCCTATTTCTTTTTTGACAAGAAAAACCGTGCCATCTTTTTCTTCCTTTCTACAGAAAAATAAAAATAAATTTTGAAATGGGATTTTCTTCCAATAATTTTCTTAAAATTCTGTTGAAAATGCAGGATTTTTAGAGGAATTATCCTTTACAAAAAGCGGAATAGGCATTACTATGCCCTTAGAACTTTTTGCAGAGTAGAGAATAAGTGAGTTAGTGCCCGACACACAGGAGTTGGTGTCGAGACGAAGAGCCGAATCGGTTCCCAGTTTTATTTTTCGCATCCCGCTGCTAGGAAGCAAGACAGCTTCTTTACAGCGCACGAAAGGAGCGGTCTATGAATAAGAACGTGTTTAATGTCAAAAATCTTGTCACCTTTTTCTATGCTGGTTGCCATTCAGATTATTTTGACCCGATTTCTGTCAGTACAGGCATGGAATTTCTGCATCGGTTTCGGCTTTGTCCCCATTGTCTTTGCCTCTATGTATCTGGGAATGGTTCCGGCTGTTTTAATTGCCTGTGTTTCTGATATCTTGGGGTGCTTTTTATTTTCCTCCCTTATATGCCGGGCTACACTCTATCTGTAGGATTAACTGCAGTGATATATAGCCTTTGTTTGGAGAAAAATCGAAGCCACATCGTATTCTCCTATGCATCTTAATCAGCCAGTTGCTTTGCAGCTTAGTCATCAACAGCTACTACTGACCCTCAGCACCGAAGCCCTCTTCTTCCTTTGATGCAGTTCCGTGTTCTTCAAGTGCTGATTAACAGTATTCTTCAATACTTTGCTATTAATGCAATCGTCTTGCTGTTTGAAAAACGCAAAATTTTTCATGCTATAGCAAACTAAAACATTTATAATACAGAGTAACGAATGCAGTGTCTTCATTGCTTTCGCTACCTGTTTTTCTATGGAAGAATTTGTTCTTTATATAAGGAGGATAATTTTAAAATGACTTGAAAGGAAATGTATGGAGACTTGGGTAAACGATTGGTACGGTTGTAAAATGGGTCTTCAACCAACCAGAAATTTATTAAAAAAATGTGGAAATCCGGAAAATAAGCTTCGATTTATCCATATTGCCGGCTCCAACGGAAAAGGTTCCGTCGCGAAAAGCCTGCAACAGATTTTAAGTCTTTCGGGTTATAAAACCGGGATGTATATTTCCCCTCATATAGAAATCATGAATGAACGCTACACCATTGACGGAGAAATGATTTCCGATGAGGATTTAAAAAGACTTTGTCTAAAAATGCGGGAGCTAAGCGAAAGCTTGGAAGAGGAGAAACCCAATTCCTTTGAAATGCTGACTGCTCTGGACTTTTGTTATTTTCTGGAAAAGGGTGTAGATTATGTGGTCCTGGAGGTAGGTCTTGGAGGACGACTGGATGCCACCAATGTTATTCCCCATAAAGAATTGTCCGTTATAGCCCATATCGGTTTGGAACACACCGCTATTTTGGGAGATACTCTGGAAGAAATCGCCCGTGAAAAGGGTGGTATTATTGCAAAAGATACTCCTGTGGTATTAATGCATCAGAAGCCTGAGGTCATGGAAGAGATTCGAAGAATTTGCAAAGAGAAAAATGCCAAGCTACATATTACCAATCCCAAATATTTTCATTCCTATTCCTTCCATATTGACAACGGCTACCAATACTTTTCCTATCGTGAGAGACATGAATATGCATTGTCCTTACTGGGGGATTATCAATTGGACAATGCTATGGTCATCTGTGATGCGATAGACTGTCTGAAGGAAAGAGGCATTTCCATTCCTGAGGACTGCGTAAAGCAGGGGCTTATGACGGTTACATGGCCGGGACGATTTGAAATTCTAAAAAAACGTCCTTTGATTATTCTTGATGGAGCCCACAATCCCCAGGCGGTAAACAGTTTGGTTCGCTCTATAGAAATGCTTTTTCCGAACTACAAGAAGAGAATCTTCTTTTCCGTTATGGCGGATAAGGATTATATGACCATGTTGGAGCTCTTAAAGAACAACACCCTAAGCTTTAGTTTCTTCCAGGTGGAAAGCCATAGAGGCCAAAATCCTGAAATCTTAAAGGAACAATGGCAAGCTCACTTTGACGGAGAAATTCGTTGTCCCGAAAGCTTTGGAGGAAGGTCTGGAATGGAATCTGAATGTGTAAAAAGAAGAAGAGAAAACTCTCCTTCTTTGTCTGGGTTCCTTGTATCAGGTAGGTCAGATTCGAAACTTCTTTAGAAACTATTATAGCTCCCATTAGGGCATCCTATTCGATTTAGCCAAGATAGTAAGTTCTAAGAAAAAGCACTCTTAGGAATCTTACTCCTCTTCCCATTCCTCCTCTTCATCTACATAGATGGAGGGAAAATATCCCGCCTTACAATACTCTTCTCCTTCTTCATTTTCCAAGAGGGAGAAGCTTTTTTTTGCTTCGGGAAGTCTGTTTATATCCTTAACATAGTAGAGGCATAGCGTATCTCCGTCTAAGTCCATGGAAGGAATCTTCCTTTGGAAAAAGCTAAAATTTCCCAGGTACTTAATTCACTATCATACCCCACCGCCAAAAGAAGATCTTTGCTTTCCGATCTTCGAAAATAGCACTTTGCCATGGCTCCTACTGTATTTTCTCCGAAGCTTTCCATATAAGCCAACTGTAGCTCCTGCTCCGGAATCTCCTCGCCCCCATCCAAGTATTGCTCCGCATTTTCAATATAAACCAAAATCTGAGAGAAATACTGATCCTTTAATTGAATAAAATCCATCAGATTGGAAAACGCCGTTTCTCTTGTCACTGCATTTTTCTGTGCATAATCTTCTAATACCTCTTGATACCCTATGGGGATGCTCCATTGATCCATTTTCTTTCCTTTCTTATTTTTTTCCAAAATGAGCTTCTATTCCGGGAAAGGGAATTGCTTTTGAGAAATTTGCGTAATTTCTTTGCTTTTCTCATTATCTTCTTTCCAACCCCTTTTCTTTTTCTACAATATGTTTTTACTATACATACTATTCTGAAACAAGTTCATTTTTGTTTTCCTAAATAAAGGAAATCAGGGAACTTTGAGAGGAGTAGAATCATAGGCTGAGTCAAGGATAAAATGGAGGGATCAAATGAAGCTGCTGGAAGAAAGAATCAAGGCGGATGGACAAGTCAGACCGGGAAATATTTTTAAAGGTGGATAGCTTTTTAAACCATCAGTTGGACGTTTCTCTTTTGGAAGAACTGGGAAAAGAATTCTATGAGCGTTTTAAGGACAAAGGGATTACTCGTATTTTAACCATTGAAGCTTCCGGAATCGCCCTTGCCTGTTGTGCAGCACAGTATTTTCATGTTCCGGTTGTCTTTGCGAAAAAAGCAAAGAGTAAAAATCTTGACGGCGATCTTTACACCTCCACTGTACATTCTTTTACCTACAATAAAGATTTCACTGTAACCCTTTCCAAGAAATTCTTGGGACCTGAGGACAAGGTTTTGCTGATTGACGATTTCCCTGGCTGTAGGGAAAGGCCATGAGAGGTCTTATTGATATCTGTAGTTAGCTAGCCAATGCGGAAATTTCGGCATCGGTATTGCCATCGAAAAAGGCTTCCAGTGCGGTGGTAAGGAACTTAGAGAAATGGGGTCATGAAGTTTATAGTTTTGGCCATCATTGATGAGATGACAGATGATGGAAATATTACTTTTCAGAGAGACTCCATAAAAATGATGCATAAGTAAAGGGCTAAAAATCAAAAATATTTTGATTTTCAGCCCTCTTTTTCTCTACTCTTCTTTCTGAAGAATTTCATTCATTTTACTAAGAACCGCTTTTTCTTCCTTTCTTAAAGAATCTTCTGTCTTTAGTCAACACGTCTTTTTCTTTCTCTTTCTCTTTAATTATCTTTTTCCAAGCGGAACCACATGATTTTATAGATAACCGCTTAAGAATTACGATAAACAGAGAAAGATAAAAGCAGGAAGGAAGGAGCTACTTTGGCATTGATGGCAATCGCCAACACCACTATGATCTATTCATTTAACTGTGCCTCTCTCCCAAAAACAAAAAGCAAAAGCTTGTAACAACACCGTCTTTATTCTGCTTAATATTTTGCATGGACAAAGTCGGCAGGAAGGATACGGCGTCCTTTGCGGTAATGCTGGGCAGATTCTCATCCAAGTAACTCATTATGGCCATCTTAGAAACCTTGATTTCCGTCTCATAAGCCACTTTACCGCTGGCTCTGCCGTTTTTCTTCTGATAGTAAATCTTTGCCGGGAAAAGATAGTAAGAAGACTTTTCTTTTCTCTGTTTACTTTCCACTACGACGATACTGTCCGGATGAGCGGCACTACAATCAGCGGCTAGGAAGGCACGCCTTCCATCCTCATCAAAATGTACCCCTTCCTTATTTTCCTGATTCCGAAGCATTACGCCGTCTTCCCCTACATAGTAAAGATTATCAACCCAGGCATCCTTAATCATATGCCCATCCTGATCGAAGAAGTAGGTCTTTCCTTCCAAGTCCAGACGACCGGTCTGCATGGTTCCATCGGCATTGAGATAGTAGCGCTCTCCTCCGATATCTTGAAAGCCGGTTTTGCATAATGCCTTTTTCATCAAAATAGTAGTACTTTCCGGCAATTTCCTTCCATCCGGTGACCTGATCTCCATTTTCATCGATGTAGAACGTCCTCCCTCTTCATCTACAAACTGGGGACAGGTGATACTTCTCCGGATCCAGACTAATGCTAAAGCTTTTACTGTAGCTTTCTCCCATACTGCCGTCACTGGCTTGTGCATAGGCTGTTAAAGTGTAATCTACTCTGCGCTCAGCTTTATCGGAGCAAGATATTCTTCCTTTCTGAATATCCTCTTTTCCTCCAGCTTTTAGCTGTAAACGATTTTCTTTCCACTGCTTTTTAAGCTGATTTCACAGGATCAGTAAAAGCTGTCCCCTGCAAATCCGATTCCACCTGGGATCCAAAAAGAGACAATGTTGTCTGAACCTCTGTATTCTCCGGACACGGTTTTTCGCTTTCTTCTAAGTGCTTACCGCCTCCTGATGTCTCTCCTGACCTTCCATAGTGCCTCCGACAAAAGAAGATAATATTTGCTGTTCTTCGTAAGGTTTGAAGGCATTCCTCTAAAAGAGCTATAGCCTCTTCTCCCTTTTCAGTCTCGAACAAGGTTGTTCCTCTTCAGTAAGTTGTCATATTGGGTAGCAGGGCAAGTTTTGATAACAAAGATAAGCAATTCCCAAGCAGGAATAATTGCTAACGGAGCTGTCTTTTTCCATTTCTGCCAGCCCTTTTCCATTCTCCCACAGAGGTGGAGGATGGCTGCTCTTATCCTGGAAATCATCAGGATCATCCGGAATTTCTCAAAAAGCAAGCTTTCTTCCTCCATTTCCTTTACGCTTTTCTTGTAAGGAAAGGATTTTCTCCTCCGGCTCTTCTTCCCTTCTTGTACTTCTTCTCGGAAAGATCCTCTTCAATCAACTGTAATGGGCTCATCCTCTAAAGGAAATTCCTCTGAAGTCACGGCAGACGCTCAGGCTGAAGATTCTCTTTTAAAGAATCCTCTCCTCAAGCTCTTGCTCTTCCACCTGGAGAGATTTCGTTGAGAGTCTTCCTGTTGAATCTCATCCTCGTGAAGGTCTTCCCATCTTTTGAGGCTCTTCCTCTTTGAGGCTCTTCCTTTTAGACTCTTCCTTTCAGGCTCTTCCTCTAGACTCTTCCTTTCAGGCTCTTTTCTCTCAGAATCTTCCTCTTCAGAATCTTCTGACCTTATTCCGCCTCTACTGATTCTCCTCCGCAATGTCTTCTATTTTAGACTCATTCTGTTCCGGTTCCTGTTCTTTAGTATCCTTAGACAGAGCTTCCTCCGCATCAACAGCTTCTTTCTCGGATGTCCCGATGCATTCTCCTTCTCTCGGAGCTCAATAAAAGCTGCTTCTTCCTGTTCCTCGGAAAGGGCATCAGTATTAATTTCTTCCTGTTGAAAGGGCATCGGAGCACTTCTTCCTGGTCTTCGGAAAAGCATCGGTGTTAATTTCTTCCATATCTCGGAAAGAGTATCTGTATTGATTTCTTCCGGTTCTCCTGAAAGAGCATCTGTATTGATTTCTTCCGGTTTTCCTGAAAGAGCATCAGTATTGATTTCTTCCGATTCTCCGGAAAGAGCACTCAGTATCTGTATCTTCTTTCTCTTCCGAATCTACAGACTCTTTTACAGCCTCTGTCATGTATAGCTTTTTCTGCCCAAGTCTCTTCACGTGAAGCTTCCTTCCTCGGCGCATATTCCAGCTCTACGGCTTTTTGTTCCTCCAGAAATTCATCAACATTTTTCTTCAAAGGAAGATTTTCTAAAGACTCTTCCTCGCTCTCCGCCTCTTCCTGTGCCAGCATTTGTTGTTTTAAAATTCAGGATCCTCATCCTTTTCCGGCTCTGGCTGAACTTCAATGTTTTGAAAGGGGAGAAAGAAGATCCAGCAACAAGCCACAGGTAGGACAAAACCGTTGATTTCTCTTTACTTCCGTACTGCAAACTTTACACTTCATGCATCCTCCTTTTTCGCTTTAATACGGGACACGCATCAGGTTTCCATTTTCATATTCAGCCAAGAATGCTTCGGAAACAGATTCTACCCTTGCTCCTTTAGCTTCTCCAAAAGCCATTCTTCTGTTTTTGTCTATACTATCTAAGGCTTGCATCTGAACGGTACCGTCCGTAACCAGAGGATACCTGGGTTTTCTCTCCTGACATAACCAAAATCAGTTGCCCGTTTTGCTCTCAAAACAGCCTGCTTAACCTTCTAATGCTATAAATATTATTTGCTACGCAGTTTAAACATAATATCATGGGCGGTCAGTCCTAGCTTTTTCATGTAAAGTTTCGTATCCAACTTTCCTCTGGAAATCAGCAGCGCAGGTTCTCCGTCAATTGCCTTTTTAAAAAGTATTATTGGTTTTTAACCATCTTATACTAAGAACAAGACAAAAACCAAATCATCAGGATAATCATAAATTGTAAAATCCCGATATTTTCGTTATAAATCCTACCGCCAATAATACCACCCAATACATAATTCTGTACCTGATCACTGGCAGAGGAAGGCGCTAAATTTCCTTTCCGGTAAAGTTGATAACCATGACAAGAGACAGAAGTCCCAAAGCCAGTTTTTATGCTATACTATGTAAGACACAATCATTTACATTTTCTCCACAATTTCCAATTTCTTTATTTAAAGTTACTGATACTTCTCCGATACAATATTCTTAAAGGAATTACTTTTTATTTTTCTAAACGCTAAAGCTAATTTTTCCCATACTACTACATTACAGCTTCCTTTTTCTTACTTTTTGTTCACATCAACAATTTCTATCTGTGGATTATACAATTCCATTTTCTCCAGAAGAACATCGCTGTCTACTGAAATGATACGATAATGCTCGGTCATCTTTTTGTTTTAACAATTGTTCCTCGTCCCGGGCTGCCTGTGTATTGATATAGAGCTCGTCCTATCTACCCTAAAAGTTCTGCAAACCTGCTCAACTACTCTTAAGGCAGTACTATTGATCATCAATCCTCTTATGGCTTTGATAGTTATTAATACAGGGACTCTGATCAGCGAGCACCACAGTAAAAGGCAATTAATGATAACTCTCTATACTTTACTGTGGTTGTCTCTGAAAAGACATAAACAATGCGAATAATAATAGGTGCGAAACTATTGCAAAGCTGATTTTCAGCCAGTTGGTCACTCTATCCTACTTAATAAATATTCATAGCGAATAAAATTTTCATATTAGATCTCCAATAGCCTCGATTTCACAAAGAACATTCTTTGGTAAGGTCTTTACTGCCAGCAGGAACGTGCCGGCTTGCAAGTAAAGCACTTCTCATAATGCTGTTAAAGGTAGCAAAATCAGCCATATCAGCAAGGAAACAAGTGGTCTTGAAAACCTGAAATATCACTCTGCCTGCCTCGATTACAGCCTCAACATTCTTGCAGCTCTGCTCAGCCTGTGCTGCTGATGTCCTATCTCTGCAACCTCTCCTGTAGCAGGATTCACAGGAATCTGTCCGGAGCAAAACTAAATTTCCTACAACATAGCCCTGAGAATACATGGATAGCTGCAGTCTGGCATTTGTTGTTGATACGTTTTTCATTGTACATCTCCTTTTCTGTGGAAAATAATTGAAACATCCTTTGATATTATCGCAAATCTTTTTGTGAAAATACAAGAAATACTCTATGGCTATTTTCTTCCTATTTTTCTCCTGTTCTATGGAAAAATATTATCTTATAATCCGGAATTTCTGCCTCTTCTCCTCTTAGGCATTTCTTCCGACAGCTTTTACATGGCTAAGGTTCCCGGTTCTGGCACATTCCAAAATACTCACCGTCTTTAAAGTGTCGAGAAACATCTGGATTCTTTCCGGAGTATCACACATTTCAATCACCATCTGGTTCTTGCTAAGCTCGAATCTTTAGCCCCAGAATCTGGCAATTTTCCATCATCATCCTTTTCGTTTTCCCGATTATAACGGAGCTTTTACCAAAAAGTAATTCCTCTGGTAATGCCCTGTGTTTCCGCAAAGTTACTGAACCTTAATAATATCCAGCTTTTTATTCAGCTGCTTTTCTCACCTGTTCCAGTGTCCTTTTTCTCGCCGCTGGACAAACATCACCATGTTGAAACGGAATGATCCTCAGTTTCTCCTACCGTCAAGGAATCGATATTAAAGCATCTTCTCCAGAACAATCCTGCAACCTTTGCCAAAACACTGGACTGGTTTTCACTAAAATAGGAAATATATTTTTTCATCACACTACCTCATGACTGTCAATATACATTCTAAAAATTCCGCCTTCCTTTCTTGCATAAGGAACGCAGTGATTTTAGAAGAAACTTCCTCATTTTTGAAATGGCATCATAGGAGTCCGTAGTGCCAGCCAAAAATGGAAAGGTCGGGATTTCCTGTAAGATCCACCTGGTGAAACCGGTCATGATAGGGTTTTGTGCTGATATTGGTGAACCAAGCCCAATACTCCATATGGAAGACATAATCAGCTTTAATGGGGATATTATATTGTTTCATGAGTAGCCAATTCCATCATACTCATCTGAAAGGAACCGCTCCCATAACGGCCACCACCTGCTTCTTCGGATCGGCTAGAGTAGGGCACCGATAGCCGCCGGCGTAGAATATCCCATCGTACCCATACCGCCTGAAGTAAGGAAGCGACCCTCTTTCATTTGATAATTGGCACAGGACCACAGCTGCATTTTGTCCCACATCAGCCACATAAACCAAGCGTCCTGATTCAACTGCTTATTCAGCTCTTCCAGGAAATATTCGGGATGAACCAAATGATTTTAGCCATTCCTCTTCTTTCTTCTTCTGAAGAACTTTTTGAATTTCTCCTTAATATTCTCCAACTCGGAAATCCAGGAGGATAGATGAAATTCTCCCTCTTCCTCCAGGCAGGCATCCAACACTGCTAGCATATTCCCACCAAATGGAATCTCGGTCTCGTTCTTTCCGATTTTCGCGGGATCCACGTCGATGTAATCAAGGTCTTATTATCTGGTAATCAAGTCCGGCTGACTAATGGAACGGTCTGCTACTCTGCGCTCCATCATCATAATGATAAGGTCTGCATGATTCATAGCCTTATTTCCGAGGGCTTTCCGTTATTTCCCCACCATACCGAAGAAAAGGGGATCATTTTTCTCCATTACGCCAAGTCCCATCATGGTACAAACCACAGGAATATTGAATTTCTTGAAAAGCCCGAACCCTTTCCTTAGCATCTGCCAGATGTACGCCACCGCCCTCACGCAAAGAATAGGACGCTTTGTGGCATGCCAATCTCTGGAACATCTTTTTAATCTGCACCGATTTCCTGTACCGTAGGCTTATAGGTTCTCATCTTAACCTCCTCCGGATACTGGAATTTCCGAAGAGAGCATTTTGGTACATCAATAGGGATATCAATCAGAACTCAGTCCCTTTCTTCCGGTCATGGCAATATGAAAGGCTTCCTTGAAAATCTTTAGGAATTTCCTCTACATTTCGTACGGTATAGCTGTATTTTACAAAGGATTCTACAGGCACCGCAAATATCCGCCTCCTGGAATACATCGGATCCCAGTAAAGCACTCTCCACCTGTCCTGTGATTACAACCAAAGGAATACTGTCTGCAAAGGCAGTGGCGATTCCTGTGATAATGTTGGTAGCACCTTTACCTGAGAGTTACCGCACAGCCTGGCTTTCCGCTGATTCTGGCACTACCTGTTGGCTTCGTGGGACGCATTCTGTTCCGTACGCACCAAAATGGAACGGATTTCGCTGTCTTCAAAGCTATCATAAAAGGGACATATCGCTACCCCGGGATAGCCGAAAACAAAGTCCACCTTTTCCAACTCCAAACATTTTACAATGGCAGCAGCTCCTGTCATCTCTCCTCCTACTCTATTTTTCCAATCCTTGGATAAACTCTTTCAACGCTCTAAAGAATAGTAAATCCTCTTTGAATAAAGGCTTGCTTAATTTGCTCAATATGGGCAAAAGTCTCTGGTATCAATCTGTAAGGTCAGATGACATCCGTTAATGTCGGAATCCTCCACATTGTTATTGGCGATCCACCTTGGTCACATTGGCTCCCTGCTCGGCAATAATCTTGGAAACTTCTTCCAGCTGTCCGGGCTTGTCCAAAAGAGGAATGGTAAGACTCGCTTTTTCTTCCGGTTTTTGATAGACCACGGTTAATTACACAGTCAGGATATTCACATCGATATTTCCGCCGGAAATAACCGCAACGACCTTTTTGCCTTTTACCGGAATCTTATTGAAAAGGACTGCTGCTACGGAAACCGCTCCCGCACCCTCGGAAAACAATTTTTGTCTTTCCATAAGAGTTAAAATCGCTGCAGCAGTTTCTATCGTCTGTAACCGTCACCAGCTCATCCACATATTTTTCTACCATGGCATAACTTTCTGCTGCCCGGAGATTTTTACCGCAATACCATCCGCAAAGGTATGTACTTCTTCCAGACTCTCCAGATGATGATCCTTCACCGCCTGCACCATGGAGCCGTGCGCCCTGTGCCTGACCTGTACACCTTACATTTTGGATTTTAATTTCTTAATTAGCAAAGGAAATACCGAAATGAGTCCGCCTCCGCCTACAGGAACGACTACTCGCATCCGCATCCTCCAGCTGATCTCAAGATTTCCCATTCCGATAGTCCCCTGTCCTGCCATAACATCCACATCGTTAAAGGATGAATAAAGACAGATCCATGCTCCTCCTGGAATTTCACCGCGGCTTCATAGGGCATCGTCATAGACGCCGTCTATCATTTTCACACTGGCCTCGTAGCTGCTGTAGCCTCCACTTTGGAAATAGGGGCAATGGCTGGTAAAAGATGGTGGACTTGGTGCCGCTGTCTGAGCAGCCAGAGCCACTCCTTGGGCATGATTTCTGCTGAGCAGGCTACTACTCCTTTTCTCTTCCTCGGATAGGGTGGATATCTTAAAAGTAAGCCCCTCGAGATCTTAAAAGAACCGGTATTTTGTAAAATCTTTCCGTCTTTAGAGTATAAATCACAATCTGTTTGAATTCTGTTGCATGTACCGACAAACTCGTCTTATGTATTAGGGCTTTTGAAACATGGGCTGCCTGATATCTCGATCCAATGTTAATTCCATCTTTCTACTCCTTTTTCTTTTACTAGCGTGCACAAGACGTGCCGCTGGCTCTAGGCAATTATCTCGCTCGATCCATCCTGAACCTGTTCCCCATCCCATCTCTCTTACGTAAATCCTGACCTGTCTCGATGCCTAAAGGTTTCGTACTTTCTCCTCTCATTTGCTAAGAAGTGAGGTCTTCCTGCCTGGTTCTCCAAAAATCCAATCCTCTGCAAAGGTTCCATCCTGAATGTTTCGAAAGAATCTGCTCACTGCCTCTTTTGCCTCCTCACCGATTACCTTGGTCTCGCAGTCATAGTCTCGCATACTCGTTGTATCGAAATGGAGTAACGCATTCCTCAAATCCTGCATTAAAAATCAGGTCTACAATCAGCTTCATCTCATGTACACACTGAAAATATGCATTTTCCGGGTTTATAACCCGCCTCAACAAGAGTATTGAAGCCTGCTCCATTAAAGCGCAAACACTACTGCAAAGTACATGCCTGCTCTCCGAAAAGGTCTGTCTCCCTGTCTCTTCCTTAAAGGTTGTTCTCTAAGATTCCGCCTCCTGCACCGCCGATAGCAGCTGCATAGTTTCCTAGCCACATCCATAGAGTTTCCGGAATAATCCTGCTCACAAGCCACAAGGGCGTGGAACACTCTCTCCGTCTACATACTACTGAGAACGAACGGTATGCCCTGGTCCTTGGTGCAAACCATGATAATATTTACATTCTTTGGAGGAACATGTATGGCATGATAATGAATGTTGAACCGTGAGCAAAAGCAAGAGTCTTAATTTTCACTGTAAGCTTGTCTGAATCTGATGTCAAAAGTGCTTAGCCTGCTCTCGTCATTTACTGCAAAAATCCATGATATACATGACTCCCTTTACAGCCTCATCTGCATTGTGATACGGTAAAGTCTAGTCTTCTCTTGCCCTTATCAGCAGACTTGGAACCTTCCATAGAGACCAGATGACCACATCCACACTGCTGTCCCGTAAATTCAGGCGATGAGCATGACCCTGAGAGCTATCAACCCGATCACGGCAACCTCTCTACCGTTTAATAACCGTAAGCTTCACAATCCTTCTCAGCAGTACATAATAGCCACTGTTTTCTCTCCTCTATACTTTCTTTCCTGCATAAGTGATCCCTTGGAACAAATGCGGGACTTCCTCAGCACTGTCCCGCCTCTCATTGTGAAGCTCGAATTCCGGTGCACTTTCACGACTTTATTCACCATCCATCTCCGAAAGAAGTTTCTACCTTCCGTACGTCATATAATTTCTCCAACTGAGAAATTACCTGCGTATGATATAGTCATCCCTGGTGGAAACGATTTCAATCTTGGTACAACCGGAATTTCTTAGCGCTGGCTTGGATAGATTCAATATTGTAGCTCTTTTACAGTAAAAGTCCTGTAATCCGATTCAAAACGCCGAAGCGGTTATTTCACAAATAGGTCAATGGTAAACTTTTCATCTTTTTCCTCCCTCCTTATAGAAATAATATCATCCACGGATTTTTCCGGGAGGAATCATCGGGAGCACTTTTTCATCGGATTAATGGAGCAATTAATCAAAAGTGGTCCGTTATAATGCTCTCTTTCCTTTAAAGCGTCTTCCAACTCCTTGCAATTTTGCATTAAAGCTCTTTCCGCCGTGAGCTCCATCAGCTTTACAAAGTCTGTGCTCTATCCAAAAACCGTTTTCGAATAACGCTTTCCGAAAAAGGCTGTCTGCCACTGTCTCACCATACCCAAAAACTCGATTGTTCATCAGAATAATGGTAATCGAGTAAATCTTCATGAACCGCTGTGCATAACTCGTTGCAGTTCATACCAAAAGATCCCTCGGAAGTAATTAAAAACGGTATGCGCCTTCTTTCTTCCAAAACAAGCTCCGATGGCCGCCCCCAATCCGTAGCCCATGGTTTCCCAATCCGCCTGAACTTAGAAGGTTCTGCCTTTTTCAAAACGATAGTACTGTGCTGTCCACATCTGATGCTGTCCCACATCGGTAGCTACCACTGTATCGTCTTCCGTATACTTTCGTAAGGTCTCCAAGATACGCTTGGGATGGAAATCCTCCACTTTACTTTTGGTTTTTCGAAGCCATGGATTTCTTCCCACCACTTAGGATGCTTTTTGTCCCTTCAGCTTTGGAAGAATTTCTTTAATCCACTTCTTCACATCTCCTTGTGTACGGAATAATCCGGACTTATGTTCTTTCCGATTTCCGCCTTTATCAATATCTACATGAATGACTTTACAATTTTGGGTATACCGGCAATGTTCCGGTGGCACGATCGGATCGAACCCCAAAGCCAGCAAAACATCACATTCCGACTGGGTTTTTGCCGCCACATAGCTCTGCATCTCCACAAAACCAAGACTTAAAGGATGAGAGTCGGAAATGCTGTCCTTCCCATAATGCGACGGGCAACCGAATATTCAGCTCTCCGCCAGGCAATCAGCTCTTTTTCTCCGCCTTCGCCGCCGGGATACCCCCTGCCGGCATAAATTAATGGCTTTTCTGCCTGACCTCAGTAAGGCGTAACCCCTTCCGATCATAGAGTGCTTCGGCTTATCCGGCATCTTGGGAAGAACGGCTACCCGTATCTCACATTCACTAATCTGGCATGTCCTTAGGATATCAACGAGCACCGGACCTTTTCTTCCGGAATTGGCAATCTGAAATGCCTCTTTAATCGTCTGCTCCAGCTCCGTACATCCTCTTACCATAAAAATTATGCTTTCACCACAGGCTGGGTAATGGATACGATATTCACTCCCTCTGGGAAGCTGTCTCTTCCCAGTGCTCCTGTGGCTACATTGCGGTGATGCTGGCCACCATAGAACGGAATCCAATAAGCATTGGCAATGCCCGTTACCAGATCTCGTAGCTCCCGGACCGGAAGTCGCAATAACTACGCCCACCTTTCCGCTGGCTCTGGCGAGCAGTCTGCCCAGCGTGGGCTGCTCCCTGCCCGCGGGCGGTAAGTATCATGATGAATCCGATCTATACACTTATACAGCTCATCGCGAATCTGTAAAACTGCACCTCGGGATAGCCGAATACGGTATCCACCCCCTGATGAATCAACTCTTCAATTAGTAGCCTTGCCCTGATAATTTCTATTTTCTCCTGTTTTTATTGAAAAGCCTTTTACAGCGCTGTAAGGCTAAAAGGCTCAAATCATGTCTTTATCTTCAAAAAGTGAGCGTTATGCAAACAAACATTATCGTGTAAGCAATAGACGTGCAAGAATCATAATAATTGCACAGCCAAATGTCTCTGCACATAACCCTTTCCTCCTTGAAAATATATGAAGGAATTATCCTGTAGGCTTATTCTCTGCTCAAGAAACTTTTCATTATATCTGCTATAACTTTTGCATTTTATGATTCTGTGGGGTTACTGCCACCCTATGTCACTTTGATTTCATATAATAGCCCAAAGTCCGGTGTTCTGTATTTGCTAAGCATTGCTCCGTCTGCACTAAGATAATACCAAATTCCGTTGGTCTGACCCAACCGGTCTTCATATAGCTGGACTCTATTGAAATAATACCACTTTCCATTAATCATCTTCCAAGCATTGCGGTGATATGAAATCGATCCGGATTTTAAGAACCACCAACCATGTGCATCTAAAATCCAACGTCCATTCTCCGTACCGCCTTGAGAAGAGCTTGCTCTCATCTCCAGTTCTTCGGAGCTTACCTAGTCTCCATAGCTCCGTCAAAGCATAGGCTCAGATCTTGTAGCTGTAGTTTCGTTCTGGGTAATCGCGATGGCGAAAATCATAGCTGGTTCCGGTAGTTTCTCCACTGGTGATAAACTGGCCTCCTCATAGTAAAGCTTTTTACCAGATATTTTTCCAGCCATATCCACCCCGGACCATTCTGCCACACCGTTTTCATCTCCAGCTTACATCTCCTACTGTCGAAGTCACTGGATTTGCCTTCAGCTTGGTTTTGATAGTGAGGGTGATGGAATTTTGCGAGTACCTGTAGCTTTAAACTCTACCAGCTCCACTAAATTTATAAAATTTCGCAGTCTTTAAATTGTTGGCATGTGAACTTGTGCTCTGAATCCGCCTTTAAAATCACCTTGAACTGGGGTCGTGCATTTGTCCAAACATTTCTGCATATTCAAAGCGGTTCCTTCATCATTTTGAATGGTAAAACCGTCATCACCGCTACTTACGGAAATCTTCTTTGCAGCCGACCCTGATTTTCGATATCCGAACTGTCAATCTGTAAATTCACTGAACTGATTTTCGCCTTTGTTTCTGCAGAAAGGCGGAAAATGCGGAGACCGCCATACTCATAAACACTGCCATTCCTTTTTAAAAATGATTTTAGCTTATAGAAACCTCCTTTTTGTCTATTTGCTATCAAAAGGTATAGACAAAAGTCTTTCTCATGTTACAAGTTTTCGCATTTCACAAAATTTTCTTTACAGTTTTTCTTTTAAGTATTCAAAAGTTCGATTTTAAGTATCATACAAGACCTTTCTAATTTATAACGCGATAGTTCCGTAAATCTTCCAGCAGTGGATTTTCTCATGGCTGGCAAGAGAATCACCGGACGTTTTCTTTGATGAGAAAGCAGATACTCCTCCATTATCTTTCTATTTTCCTTATCCAAGCCTGTAAAGGTCTGTCCAGAAGTGGAAGTCAAGAGGAAACAGCATTGCCCTTTAGAAAAGCTTAATCGCCTCTTCATCCCCCGAATATTTTTCAACTTTTTCCGAAATACTCTTCTTCGAAAACAGTCATTTCATGTCAGAATTCTTTTTAGACAGCATGCGGTAAAGTCTATCTGAAGATTTTCCAATGCGCTACATTTTTCCAGCAGTCGATTTTCCTGAAAAGCATGGAAAGCTCTAAAGCTCCTCTGGCTGCCTCCTGAATAGAAACTGTAGTCTCCCCGATCCAGTTTTTCCAGAGAAGCCAAAATCCGAAGTAAGCTGGTCTTCCCTTTTCCGGATTCACCGGAAATTCTATAAAGAGAATGTTTGTGAAAATCCATTGGCAGGAAAAATTGGAAAAAGGACTTTTCTCCAAAGCGCTTCTCCATTTTCAATTCGAATCTCCATACGCACATCCTTCCTGCACAAGCCCTTAATCAGCAGTATTACCAGGATTTCCAGCACTGAGACAAGGCACAATCGCGATGCTCCAGCAAAGACATCCGCCATTTCCAGGCCCACCTTAGCCTCCATCAACTGATATCCTATACTTTTCCCACTTGACCAATCAGCTCCGCTGCAAACTGCGTCTTCCAGGAAAGTCCCATGGCTACTTTCGCTGCCCCAAGCAATAAGGATATACTGCCGGAAGATGGATATACCGAAGTCTTCTGATATAGGAAAAATGAAAGACTTCGCCATTTCCAGTAATTTATGGTCTGTTTTATGAAAGCCTCCAGAAGGTTGAATGTAGAAAATCGGAAAGGACATAAACCGCTTATTGTGAAAGAAAGCTGTCTTCTTCCAAAAAGAACAAAGGGATAATGATAAAACTGTGCTACCGGTAAACTTTAACACAAAACTCCCGCTCAAAAATCCTCCAACAAAGAATTTCTATAGGAAGATAAGAAAGGATTGAAGCCAGGAGAAAAACTCAGAAGATAGGCCGAGAGAATTCCTGAGAGCTTTTTCCACAGTATTCCGTAGAATTCTTGCTGCTGCAATAGTCGACTTAAGGCTTTTGAAACACTTCTATAGGTCCAACTCAAAAAGAAAAGGAATTGTTCACCAATCCGGCAAACAATTTCCCATAGAAGCAATCCAAAATATTATAATTCTGCTTTACGCCATTGTTTCACATTCTTTCCTTCCTAATAATAGAATGCATTTCGTTCTTTTTCTATATCCAAGCTATGGCTCAAAAAGAACTGTCACTTCCTCTATTAAGGCTCTGCATAAAATCCTCTTCCGGTAAGACTCCTCCACCGACTTCGGATTAGATGCAGAACTTGATAGTACTGCTCAAAGCTTTCTTCATCTCTCTCCGTCAATGAAATGAATATAGTTTGGGATAGCCTTGGCAGCCAAAGCTTCCTTTCTCCAGGATTCCCTGTTTCACCACAAGTTCTGCTGTCTTCTGAACATCCTTTTCCACAGCGGCACGCTTTTCTTTTTCCTCATCCAAAAAGCCTTCACAATTTCAGGGTGTTCTGGCATAGGATTTTCTGACAATGAGTTACCGCTGTGGGCAATCTCACCCCGTCAAAGGACTTCTTCCACCCTCTGTAATAGAGATTTTTCTTTGTAAATTACTGTTTGTAAAAAGAGTTGCAGTGGCAAAGGGCTCAGGGAAGAATTGCACGTCGTTGGGATTCACCTGAAATGCGCTACTGCTTCAGCAGGTTCCGTTACATAGTTAAGATTTCCTCCACATTGTTCTTGGAAAGCAGGCACGAAGCACATACTCCGGTGTGGCCCTGTCCCTGGCATATAAATATCCTTTTCCGGCTAAATCCGCAATGCTATTCACTTCCTCATTTCCGGTAATCACATACAGGATTCCCAGCGCATTGATATTCAGAACTTCCACATCCTTATCCAGCTTTTGTATAAAACTGCCGCCATATTGGCCGGAACTGTAGCAATCTGTCCTTTCCGCTAGCACATCTGGAAGTAAAGCATCCGCTTGCTTCCATTTGAAATTGGTAAGCAAGTTTCCTTCACTTTTCTCCATCAAATGCACAAGGCCTATGGTAGTGGGGTCCTTTAAGGCTTAAAAATCGTCGGGCCTTCTCCTCTCTCAGTCTTATTCTCTGCCTTAGGTTCTTCCGCATTTTCAGAACTTTCTACTGAAGAGCTCTTCTCTTCTACTGAAGGAGTAGATTCCTTCTTTGCTCTGTAGAGCTCCCTCTCCCGCCCTTGCAGCAGGCAAAAAGACCAAGCAAGTAAAGAAGACAGTAACAGCCATTTCCAAAGATTTCTTTTTCATGTACATCCTTTCTTCTTGAACTATAAATATAATTTTACCAGCTATCCTGCCATAATTTTCCTCTTCATTCAGCAGCGGATACACCGAGTAAATTTATCTTTTAAAAAGCAATCTTCAATAAATCCAGAAAGGCTTTTCAATGAAATAATTTGTTCGTTTCGATTTCCGTTCTCCGCAGCTGTAGAGCGCTGCCACAGAGTCAATTCCTGCATCCTTCGCTTGAATATCATAAACTGTATCTCCTACCATAAGACAATCTTCCCTTTGAAACAGCCCTTTTCTATAGCTTGTCTCATCAAAAAGTTCTTGTCGGAATGTTGCTCCTTCAGCTCGTGCCGATTTCCAGGAAAAATAAGGGATAAATCCAAAGTGGGCTATAATCTGGGTGGCAAAAAGTAGAGGCTTTAGAGGTTGACACCAGCTTCTTCCCTCCTTTCATGCATCTTCTTCATGCATTCCTCCATCCCGATATAAAAATGCGTCATACATTCCCTTCTCAGGATAATATTCCAGATAATAAGAAAATGGCTTCTTTTAGCCTTTTTCTTCGAAAAACCGTAGAAAGTCGCATAAAAGAATCCTGCAAGGAAGGTCCCACAAACTTTTCAGCTTTTCCTCCGTTCCTACGCAGTGCATCGATCCAAGGCTATATTGTACCGACTTTCTATAATTCCGGGAGCCGGAATCCATAATGGTTCCATCCAAATCCAAAATATATTTTTGATACTTTTCTCATAAGTAGTTCTTCTCCCTTTTCTCTACTCTACTTTCTTCTCTTTAAGTCCTTTTTGCTTCCAAACGAAATATCATCCTCTACTCTTTTAATCCTTCGGTCTCATATAGAAATGCCTGGTAATATCCTGGGAACGAATGGGTGTTCAAGGCTACCCGGATCAATCTCGTTAATCTTCATTTTCACCTTCTTGATATCCGCTGAAGAAATCACAGAATACACCATACAATGGTCTTTCTTTCAAATGCTCTGATGACGTGCAGCAATAGAGGCGCCGTATGACAGACCCTCATGGATTCCCGCTGCTATCTTTCATTGGGATAATCCGTAATCACAAAAAGCGTAGCTTTTTGATAATTTCTGTAAAGTGTGGAAACGGTTTGTAGACACATATTGAAAGAAAATGATGGAGTATAACGCCTTCTCCCAACCGAAAAGATATCCGGCAACAGCCAAAAAGGGCGGCGTTAAAATAGAAAAATCAAATTCCATGTCCATCCTTTTCTAGAGAGCAGATAACGCAATAAAATCCGTTCCCCGGAAGTGGCATCCATCCTGAGGCAAAGCGTAATGGTAACAGGCATTTAAGATTCCCTCCGAAGATAGATATTAAAAGCATATCTGAGGTAATGGGCTGTAAATTCACTTATCCGTAACAAAGCCTGTGAATAAAATCATAATCAAAAGATAAGATTGTGAATCCCACATACCGGAAAGCCGATGTAAACAGGAATAATATTGATAATGATATTCAGTACAGAATACGGAGCCCTTTGTTAAATAGCGTAACAGCTACTCTTTTGTAACAGGACTGTGAGTCCCGTAGCCCTCCCGGAAAAGTCCTCCGCTGAAACGAAGGTTTCAGGTTCAAAACAGCAAGGTGGCTCGCAAAACGCCAAGTAGCCTTTTATATCTTTCGTATCAAATTTCACAACACCCCTCCAAGATTGGTCTTTTCATTCTAACATTCTCTTTCTTGCCCTAGGGTTCAGAGGAATGTCTTTTGGGAATGTCTTTGGGAAATGTCTTTAGGAATGTCTTTTGTTAAATCTTGACGTGGTAATTTTTAATTTCAGCGGAATGCACTGATATTTCTTAACAATTTCGATAGGAAGTCTAATGTATAAGTTATCTTGTAAGCAAAAGGAAGATTTGGTATACTTTCTTCGCGTAGTATCTAGAAAAGCTGAGGAGAAAACATGTCCAACCAAAAGATTATAGAGTTCTAAAGGGTCAGAAGTCCAGCCTTTTCTTTCCATACTTTCATTATGTCCTGCCTTATCTGGTGATTAATTCCATTATTTTGTTTTTGTCAGCGACTCCTAGTTAAAGGTGAATGAAACCACGGAATGGATGATCTCTGCTGTAAGAACTCTTTTGGTTCATGTGATTCATTCTTCCTATTAAAAGAGTTCACCGCAAAATTAGAAGGAAAAGAGCAGAATTTCACAAAGGAAAATCAAAAATTACATCATTTCTCTTACCGGAAAGTGGAAATCTTCAATCTCCAGCAAAATCCATCAACGGAATGATGCAAGTCAGCAATACCCAAATCAATAGTTTTGATGAAAAATCCTCCCCGTCATCGATGAGGATAATGTTATTCTTGGCTCCGATATGTTGAGTTTACTGAAAGCGATGATCATTCCGGAGTGGATTGCGCCACAATTTTACGGAATCGATAGGGATGGAGACAATCTTAAACCCACCAACATTGATGAAGCTACCGCAAGGTAACATTTTCCATGAAAAGTAATGGACTTACCGTGTATGTTTTGACAAATCGAAATCAGGTGACTGGTAACTTTACTTTAGAAGAATCTCCTTATCCGAAAACCAAGGCGGATGAAGAAACTACTAAGGACGAAGATAGTAAGAACAGAAAACAGCAAGAACGAAACAGCAAAAACAAAGACAGTAAGAGCAACACACATAATTTGTAAGTCAGGAAATAAGGAGAGGAAAACAGTTCTGAAAAACCGCTCTTCCAAAAATCATCACCGGTGATAATTCGAAAAGAGCAGCTCCGAAAAGAGTTCTCCTAAGAATACTGAAAATTTCCTCTCACGATAACAGCAAGAGTAGTTCCGGAGCAAGTCAAATTAGATAAACATCATCTAATAGGGAATAGAAAAATATCCGGTAGAAAGTTTTATAGTAAATAAAGAATGGGAGTACAGGGGATGAATTAGAAAGAATGAAGAATTATTGTTTTACCGAAATCTTTTAGAAACAGATTTCGTGCAGGATTTTAAAGGATGCTCCTTATGCCTCCCTCTCCCGTCCTTTCTCTTCAAACTATTCAATATGCCAAAGGAAACAAACCTTTAAGTATATTTTTCCTTGTCTGATTTTCTATGCAGATCGAAAATTTCTAAAGCTTATCTGCCGCGAGGGATGGAGCATCTTATCCTGAATTCATCCAAAGAGAAATGGAAATTTCTATTCTCTCTACTCATTTAAATCTGTCTTTCTTCTTTCCAAAGGAACAAAAGGCTATCGACTCCGTATTTAAAGGACTGCCAAAACAGAGCACTTTCTCCTATTCTACTAGCACAGCTGCTTTCCTTTAACAATAAGTTGCGTGAGCTAAGGATGCTTTAGAATTCTCTCATTTTAGAAATGGAGTATATGAACATGGCAGGACTCTTTCTGTCATTCCGCTTCTTTAGCTTGGAGAAAATATTTTCGGTACAAGCTCTTCGAATACTATTTGAAAGGTCTTCCCTTTGCAGAAGTATCCTGGATTCTCACTCTTTTGGCTACGAGAAATTTCCTCCAAAAAGAAAAATACAGAGGCCTTTTTAGCGGGAAAGAAGGCAAACCATGTCCTGCTCTACGGAGATGCGGAACAGGAAAATCCAAGCTGTATGAAGGCGCTTTTGAAGAATATCAGTCCAAAAGGTCTTCGCTTTGTCTCTCTCTCAAAGGATGCGGAAGGAATTCCTTTCTTTACAGACTCTTAGAGAAAGACCCTATTCCTTTATTCTTTATTTGATGACCTTTCCTTTGAGAATTTTTAGTGGAAATATAAACTGCTAGTCACCGTAATGGAGGGCGGTTTTAGAGGGAAGAGCAGACATATCCTGCTTTTACGCTACTCAACCGAAGACATCTGGTAAAAGAAAATCTTTCCGATAAAAATGATATCGACTGTAGGAGACTCCGTACCATTCCGATACCAGAGGAAACTTTCCTGGCGTGACTCGTTTTGGTCTTTCCATCCTCTTCCAAAAGCCTGCCTATACCCACTTTATCAGAAAATCGTACTTTCTGGCCAATAAATACAAGCTTTTCCATTTCCGAGGAAAAAGCTTCTGACCATGGCCAACGCTGGTCCATCCGAAGAGGGAGCCGCCACAGGACGAACAGCAGCATGAATTCTAGTCCAGTCCTTACTGGTGCAGAAAAAGGACTATACTCCTCCATCATCTCCTCATAACCCTTTAGGCAGCAAAGGAGCGAATCAGCTGCTCGGCTCTCCTTGGACATCCTCTTCCGAAGGAGGGGGATGGATAGGTGGTATGATAAAATGGATTGATAGGAGCTTTCTCCCATCTTTTCTTTTTCTCATCTTTCATAATCCCTCTTCTTCCACTATATTCTTCTAGTTGCTTCCTCCCTTTCTCCTGATAGAAGATGTCTGAAACGTTGCTACTATGGCCTCCAATCTGTCGGTTCCTGCTCTCTCCTCTGGCTCCTCCAGATACTGGTAGCCCTTCAGTAAGGCATTCTTTCCTGAATTTCTCCATTACTGCCAGCTGTCCCTCTAGCCTTCTCCTCCCTTTTTCCAGAAACTGCCTCTTTCTGTAAGCTCCTGCTCTTCTCAGCTGAGGTCAAAAATGCTAAACAAATCCAGCTGCCCCTCCGGTGAGGCTTCACAGTCCCTGCATCCTCTCCAGGAAATACTGAGCTTGATTCTTAATCTTCTGTCCATAATCCGGTCATAGATAGCCAAAACCGCCTCTCGAAAGACTCTGATTGCTTCTTTTTCGGAAAAATGACATAGACCATGGATCGACTTCGGTACCTTTTTCCATAGTGATTCGACAAGATTTCCTTCATAGCTTTCTCCCGCATTTTCCTGTCAAAAGAAAGATAGAGTTGCACAAAGGCAGAGTCCTTCCCTTTCTTTAGTAAATCCAGTGCCAAATCCTCCGCCATCTCCCTCTGCCACCATCCTCCCTCCGTAAAGCTGTAGGGGAAGCAAACCTCCTCGCTATGCAGACTGTTGCTTTGTACTGTGAAAAGGCCTATATCCTCTATCCTGCACGTTTCTAGCCAGAGGCATGGTCAATTAAAAGCTCTGCCTGTATTCCAAAAAGCTTATACGAAAGAGTGCTCACTCTTTCTTTACTGCCGAAAGCGCCGCCAGAGCAATGTCTCCCATGGTATAGATTCCATAGTGCGCCAGACGGTTCTCTATCCCCGGCCAATCCGCCAAAGTCATGGAGTGGTTATGCTGCCAAAGACTTTTCCTGATAGGATTGCTCCGTCACGTCGCCAAACGAATCTCCTTAAGTGCTCTCGTATGTGCTAGCTTCAATATCCATGGCCACCTTGGCAGATAAAGATTCTCCCCTAATCGACGGTGCAATCATGCCCACCTCCTCATAAACCCTTCTACAACTCCTCCAAGGCCCTACTACTCGATAAAATTCTCTCATAGGGCTTTAAGGTCCATCCAAAAACCTCATCCACGGAATAGACATGAATATCCTCTTTGAAACAAATTCCAGATACACCCATAAACCCGCCTGCTGTAAGCCATATACAAAGCCATCCTGGGAGGAGCTCGTAATATGTTTATGCAGGATAGGCTTTATAATCCGAATCAAAAGCAGGACTTCTCACAAGGGCTGTCCTCCGTAAAAGCTGGGCCCCTTGTATCTGGGATCTTTCGTACCTTTTACCACTCACCTCAAAGAGTCTGGCTCTTCCCTGAACACCATAGGCTTTTAAGGCAGGACTTGCCACCAAAGACAGATGGTCCGTCCTTTCCCCATCTGCCACACACCAAATAAGCATCCATCGGATACCAAGCCTCTTCTCTGCACTGCAGAGGATAAAAAGACTTTAAATCAATGGCCATATAGTGACAGGTTTTCTCCTCCTGTCGCCCCTACTGTTCCACGCCCGGCTGTCCAGCATTCTTTTTGGGCTTTTTCTCTCGACTGTCTCCTCATGCCTACCTCCTTTAGCTTCCTTTTTGCGCTTCCCATACACATCCATGGCTTTTTCTCCATTCCTTCTTCTTTCCTTCTTTATTGTAAAACCAAACATTTGCCTTTAGAATCACTACCACCCGTCAAACGGTGAGTTTGCTCAGCTAAAGCCCTGCTACTGGCCAGCGTCTAGGCGCTGGCTTTATTTTAGGCCATGAAGTTTGCTTTTGCACCTTCCCGCAGCTCCATTCAAGCTATACTTACGTTTGACTCGTCGCTACTCTATAAAGGGAGTATTGGTACTACTGCACTTTAACCCTTAAAAGGGTTCTCATATTCTTTAACACTTTAGTTTATCCAAAGCTATATCAGTTTTTCTCGATCTTGGATATACTTTTTATTGTGCTCATTTAAACCTACTGTACTGACATAATAGCCTTCGGCCCAGAAATGTCTGTTCCATATTTGTATTTAAGATTTGCGTGTTTATCCAAATATCATCAAGGCACTTTTTCCCTTTAAATAGCCCATAAAAGAAGAAACACTAATCTTAGGTGGATATAACCCAGAATGTGCCATGGTCCGGCATTAAATGCCCTTCTATAACTTCCACTCTCTAGGGCAGCAGAGTTTGATAATATCCCGAATATCTGACTTATATTGATAATATATTATTTTTCGCCCATACTTTCGGTGTGAAGACGATATGATATTTACACATCCATTTCTGTATGTGCTAATGCATATTCTTTCTTCGCCATAAAATCCCTCCTCGTATTATATAGTCATACCCATTCTTTACCTGTTCTATGTATAGGGTATGCTGTTGAAGATGCTGTGGATTGGTCATCACCTCCTACCGCATAGACGGTTACGGAAAGGCTCCAACCACAGCCTCTTTGTCAAAATGTTAATCAGTTAGATACCGCATGACGGTTTATGTAGAACGAGGTTAATCGGCAGAGAGCCCTGCGATCAATACAGCGTCAAATACTGGAGGATCGATGTGCATGATCATGTTGGTATCGATGTTGCAAAGGATAAACATGATTGCTGCATCCTCAGAATCGGAAGCTCGATAAACTCTCATCCGGTATTCACTATCCCGAATAACAAAGCAGGTTTGATGAGTTGTATGAGAAGATATTCACTGTGACTGATGATAAGACCAAAATAAAAGTAGGTCTTGAAGCTACCGGTCACTACTCACTCAATCTTCTCGGATCGCTCATTGATAAAGGTCTACCCACCTGTGTTATCAACCCGTTACATACAAATCTTTACGAAAAGGGTCTAAGCCTTAGAAAGACAAAACGAGATAGTCGACGCCCGTTCGATTGCTATGATGTTAATGACTAATAAAACTCTCAAGCCCTACTCAGACACATCATATCATAGCGAAGAACTTAAGTCATTAACTCGTTATCGTTTCGACAAGGTTCAGGAACGAGCAAAACTCAAATCTTCCGTAGCTCGTCTTGTAAAACATCCTTTTTCGGGAACTGAAAACTCTGTTCCCAGCCTTCATATGGCTTCCGATGTATGCCTTTGCTGTCCAAACTCCCTGGAGCCTCTTAGGCATTACCGAATGTCATCTTACCCATCTCAAAATCTCCTAGAAAACAGCCTCTAAAGGCCATTACGGACGAGAGATATGGCGATTACTTTTAAGAAACACGCCAGAGACCTCTATCCACTCTGTGATCACCAAAGAAAATCAATGGAACTAAAGCACACCATCCATTTAATTGAGGTGATGATGGAAGAGATTGATGAAATTGAAGATCCATCAAAATCCATCATGGACACTGTAACTCTCGATTATGACAATCGGGATTGGCTATATCGTATGAGCTACGATCTGCAGAGATTGGGTGACTTTCACCGATTCCAGTTCATACGACGCAGATGAATCTGGCATTTGCGGGATCGTCACCTTCTACACCTACCAGTCAGGTCAACTGGACTCTAGCTATTCTCATATGGGAGCACGAGGTTCTCGTTATCTCAAGATATGCTTTGATTCAATGCCGCGAGAATTTGTCTGCAAGAGTGGATGAGAATTTCGGAGAGCTTTACCTCCTCAGTTATATATATAGAAGATAGGTGAAGGCAGCACTATAATGTTGCTATCGTGTCATCTGACGAGACTGGTGCGTACCGCTTACGCAAATGGAGCTTTACAGGCAGAAGCCTGCAGAAGATAATTCATTAACTTTCACATCGTTTTCTGCAGAGAGCACCTGTTTAGATGCCTCATCGGTCATGCGATTTTCAAGGTACTGATTGAGCCATGAAACCTGCCTCTCCGGGCTATCTCAAAACATCTGATGATGCTCTTATTCAAAAATCTTATTTTTCGATTGCTTTTAATAGTTAGAGCAATACGTAACC
>BNJU01001747.1_pt1 | contig 104663 bp, 80 predicted proteins | sample 8539281 | NCBI WGS metagenome assembly BNJU01 (sample SAMD00202456, study PRJDB9452) | human saliva metagenome | isolation source: human saliva | place: Japan | reverse complement strand
TATCGCCTTCCACTATACCCTCGATGTCTTTATAAGAAGAAAGGGAGGACTTCCTTTCACCGAATAAAGAGGAAGTAAAAAGGTAAGAGACTAAAAACAAAGCAGCGTTATTAATATATACACAAAAGGCAGGATTACACCTGCCTTTTGTTATTTCGTAGCCATAAAGACTTAAAGCAATATCTTAAACAAAAACTACCCTTCTGCATAGCTTTCACACCGTATTACTTTGTTATGTGCTTACGCCCCGCACCAATGGTGCGAAGCCTCCGCACGTCATGTGTTAGGCGTCCGCACATTAGTAAAAGATAGTAAGAATAAATTGATATTGTCATTAGATGACCATATCATAAGTTCCTCCAAACAACTAATACTATAAATTACTAAACACCCAAGACTACAAGATTGAGGCAAAACAAACGTAAGACGTAAGACTTTGCCTCACAACCTCTCGTCTAAGTAGACTCTTCAAGCTACATACACATAGCCCTTTACCGTATTACTTACCTGAATAAGCATCGATAAGTGCTTCCAATGCTGGTATAGGAGCAGAATTCGTATCTTCGACAGCATTGTTAAATTTAAACTGCAAAGAACCATGATTCAAACGTCCTGCACCATAGAATCCCGTAACCAGAGAAGGAACAAGAGAGGTTGCATCTGGGGTATAGGGATACATTAGCACAGCATCTGTATCAAAGTTGTTATAGGTATTTCCACCATTAAGCGTTTTAACAGAGGCTGGTACTTTTTCATCACGTGAAATAGCATGGTAAAAATCAAAGCTACTATTATTATCCGCATAGCTAATTGGGGTATAAGTACTCTCTGAACCCTTTTCTGTAAATAAGCTTCCATACTCTTTCACCATACCTCCAGGCTCACCAGAGAATTTGCCAGCACCCTTTGCATCACTTCCCTGCTTTGATATCAAGATAGGATTCTTTGTCGCACGGAAATAGTTGTTTTCAGAGAAAACACTGCAAGCCATCGTTGCACCTATTCCGTATTTGTCACAACCATCATAGTAGTTATTCCATAAATGAACGCTCATGGTGCGAACACGTGCATGACGAGAGTCACTATGATCAAACCAGTTGTGGTGATAAGTGATATAGTTAGGACCTGTTTCTTTCTTCATACCACACATACTCGTCTTTCCAGTGTCCCAGAAATGACAGTTGTCTATTGTGACAAACTTTGAATCAGTCTTCACATCAATAGAACCATCTCCCTTAATATGATCACCACCACTTGCCCTTCCGTAGAATAAATCCATGTGATGAACCCATATATTAGAGTTATTTGTGTCAAGTGACACACCATCGTCCATAGCTCGCATGATACCTAAATTGCGAAATTCAACACTCTTAGCATTCCTTACTAAGAAGCCAAAACCATAGATACTGGCATCTTCACCAATTCCTTCTATAGTAATATTCATCTCACTATCTGCCTGCTTTCCCTTAATTTGTATGCCTTCTGTACTGCTTCCAAAAGCATCTGTGTCACCATTTCTAAGCAAACCTAAGATTCTAACAGACAATGGTGTAGTGATATTGCCTTTCTGATAAGCATTTAGAATAGACTGAAGACCTGTGAACGTAGCCTTACCTAAATGAGCACTGACTGTTTTAGCATTGTCTTTATTTACATAAATAACAACAGCACCAGACTTCAACGTACCGTCATCATTATAAGCACCTACACCCGAATAATTCTTATGAGCAAAGCCCTCTCGCACATAATTCAAGACTTTCAGTCCTGTTACCTCACTCGATTGGGCTTCTTTTCCACCCTTCATAGCTACGATTTTCAGAGAATAAGTGCCAGCTTTTAATCCTGGAATATCAACTCGTACATAGCCATTATATACACGTATCAACTCGGAATCAACCTTGCTATAATCAGCATATTGCCCACCTTTCACATAAACATAATAACCATCTGCTTCAGCTACAGGCTTCCATTTAGCGTAAATTGTCTCTAACCATCCTTTTGACTCAGTAATTATCAATCCATTTTCTATTGTCTGACTCTCCACAGTTCTTGATGTATCAGCAGAAACGCAAGCCAATGTATTAACCCATAAAAATAAGAACAATAAAATATTCTTATACAATCTAACCCTCATAAATCTCTTTTTTAATTTGTTAGTAAATACCTTCCTTCTATGTAATTAGGTCATGTTGACCATAAACACATTATGAATTATGTGATAATCAAACTTAATAAATGTCTACAGATACTCTATTAACTTCAATAAACCCATTCTATACATATTCAAATATACAAAGTTTATTATAAAAAACAAACTAAACAAGAATTCATTATAAAACTTTGTTAATCGCCATTGAATATCTTTATTTGAATTAACTGCATTCTATAAAATGGGAATAGTATCGACGAAACAGTCATACTATCCCCATTTCTCTTTCTTTCTATATATTGATCAAGTTTACTTGAATCAAGAAATCCGCAGTAGAAGAATGGATATCTACAAACTAAATTACGCCTATCTGCTGTTATTCATAGCCATAACGGCTGTGAAAAAGTACTTAGAATTTATCAAAGTAGAGCCTTACTGCCCCATCATTCAATATCATCTTTCGTCTGTCTATCTTCTCAATTCGGAACATAGGGGTAAGACTTTTAATACCATATAAGCCTAATGTTGACTCATAAGCGGTTAGTGGTCGGTCGCCATTCTCTCGGTCAAACTGATAAGGAGAAGTCAATGTAAGTTGGTCATTATCAATCCGAAAGCGATAGAGATAGCTATAATGCTGTCCTGTCTTATCCTCCATCTGTAAGAGTTTTGCTTGAAACGACCAGAATATTACTTCGTTACTCAAGTCTTCATTCGCAGCGGATGTCATTGATTCTATCTTCACAAGATGCCACATTCCCTCCATTCTGCCTGCATCATTGTCCGTTTCCAACGTACAAGAGGAGAAGAGGAGTGTCAGCAGAGGCAAGACAAAGGATAATATCTTTATTCTTTTCATATTCTATTTCGTTCTGTTTACACAATAAAAAGGCTATTTCTTTCCTAACAAACCACGCTTCGTAAGGGTCAACTGCATACCATAGTTGTTGCCACCGAGTACTGAACCAAAATCGGCTCCGACACCCATTCGAACATCAACACCTCTCATCCACATCGGAAGTTTCTGTCCTTGCAGTGTGTAAGTTGCCTCTCCCATCAGACTCACGTTGTGCCGTTTCTTCGTGTAAGGCTGTTCGTAGGTCCCCAATCCCTCCTGCCATGTGCCGAGGAAACGCCACTTGAAATACTCTGAAGGATGACCTCCCAAACCTACATGGAAACCCACGAAACGGTTGTCCTTAAAGTAGATAGTCCCATCTTCATTATAAATTGGCGAACGATAAAGTGGATTACCAATGCCTTGTCCCCAATGTTGGAAACCGGGGAGAATATAATGGTTATAGTAGTTGTCCTTGCCTCCGATATGATCGGCTATCGTTATGGTATGATCATGGTAAATCGGACCGCTCTGATACTTTGAATAAAGATATTCAACGACAAAATTATTCAACCAATTATCAGGCTTATAACGATATTCAAAACCTAAGAGCCAGTCTTTGAAATCATAAATCAAGTAGCGACGTTGCTTCTTCTCTTGCCATTCGCTGCCCTCACCATAACCGTCATAGTCAAGCTGGAGCATGGCAGAATGGTCCTCAAAAGAACTTATCGGCATAGAGTGAAAAAGCCAGTGCCAGTCACCATCATAGTTGAAACGCATCACCCAACTGCCCAACTGGTCGCCCTGCACATTCTGATAAGTTGTCTCACCATTGTCGGCACCACCGGGGAGAAAAGCGTTCCAATAAGCGTGCAGCCCTTTCCCATTCTCTATGGTTCTCATTGCACCATGACCATCAGGAAGATAAGAGGTACCGCCAAAGATACTAACCATCTCTAACCCCATCTCTAACGACCACGGACAGAACACCTCGTCATTACCCACCTTCAGATAGCCTGCCTTAGAGTGGAAGAGTGCGCGGTCGGTATATTTCGATTGCTTAGCCGTGAAATCATGTTGCCAATTTTGGTCGGTCATCATTCCGTAAGCAACGTGTCCTTTGAGGTGCAACCAGCCATTTGCAAAGGGTAGTGTCCAATAGTCTGGCAATGCCAAACGCACCTGCGGAATAGGACGAGCATTGATGCCCAATGTCTGTGAGCCCGAACTGAGTTCATTGTTCTTCAGTTTCATCGGCTGTTCCTTGGCTCCAATGGTCAGTGTTCCATGTAACCATCGCCCTTCCACATATGCCTGCTGGATAACAGCCTTACTTGTATAATTGATAGGAACGACAACATCTAATCCATAGCCTAAGCCGAACTTCTGTCCTTCATCCGTGCTCAATGGGCGTTCTATGCCCCCACGCAGATAGCCGTTCGCCGTCTCCAGCGAACTGAGTCCATATTTATTGGCATTGAGCCAGAGTGGAGTCTTGCCCTTTGATAGGCTCCCCTGCATTTCTACCTTATATTCTAAGCCTTTTTAATGGCTGCAACTTTGACGTGTCACGTCGCACCGGCTCTTGATACTGAGCCTGCATCGTTGATGTCATCAAAAGGACAACCAAGGTTGAAAAATAACTTCTTCATCATTATAAAGTTAATACCAGCTACAAAGATAATAAAAAAAAGATGACCAGCAAACTTAATCCTTCAGCAAGTAAACGCAACTTGTTTGAATTCAAATAGAAAAGTGAATAAAAACATTCCTCTGCTATCTATTCAACATTAACACCCCTTCGTGGGCTACACATCCTTACATAAAACCTCCGTTAACTCCGTGTCTCTGTGTGAGATTTAACCTGAAAAGATAAAGAAATATATTGACAAAATATTCGAAGGAAAGGCAAGGAAAAGGCTTAAAAACGCATCGCTTTAGCGTCTACGTAAGTTATTTGTAATCAAATAGTTGCAAAGGAAGATTGTAAAAGGTGCTTAATTAGACTCTAAAAGGGCGTTAATAAGACCTCAAAAGGGCACCTCTTGCAAGCCAAAAGGGCGTCTTTTCAAAGCCTATTAAGCATAAATAGAATTTTAAGAGACTGAAAATTATTTACAACTTCATACAGATAGACAAGTGAATAAGTTAATAAACTGATGAGTTGACAAGTTTATTCTTATAATGATGAGGTGTTCCTCCTACTCTCGAAGTAAGGTAAGGATTTAGCTTATCAAATGTTAAACTTATGTTATTTTACATCTTTAATTTGTTTTTATAAAAATTATATTTTTTTACTTTTGACATCATAAAAACAACAGATTGCAAATCTTCCTCTTCTTCCAAAGAGCAAGACTGTTTATCAGCCGTACAGAGGGGACTTCAAGAAGTTGTTGAGGTTTTTCTTTTTTTGTTTTCTGGTTAAAGGAGATGATAAGGGTGCCTCGGTTTATCATTTTTTTCTAACAACTTAAAAACTTTTCAATTATGAGTTCATTTAGAGCAACTTTGGAATTGGGTGGTAAGGAGTATGACGTACTCTACTCTAACTACGAGTTCAGCCGTACAACTGACAAGAAGGGTCAGCCTGCATCAAGCATCTCTGGCGGTCGTATCAGTGTAACCATCGAGTCTACTGATGACACTTCTACTATCGAGGCTATGCTTAACAGCCAGTTCAAGCCTGTTGAGGGTAAGATTGTTTACAAGAAGAGCGAAGAGGATGCTAAGATGAAGGAGATTTCTTTCAAGAATGCTTACATCGTTCATTACAAGGAGACACTCGACGTTAACAACGAGGCTCCTATGACCATCGCTATGACTTTCTCTGCTGAGAATATCAACGTGGGCAATGCTGAGCTCGACAACCGTTGGCCTCGCACATAAGCTTAGAAAATTAAAGGACTATGCAGAGCTGCTATGCTCAGCATAGTCCTTTTCCGCTTTCAATACTCAAAGGGGACTTAAATCAGTTTTATATTGCAGTTATCGTCTGTCTCCTAAGACTAAAGATATAATACCCCAGCACGCCTATTAGCTTTAATTTCTATCTCAAAACAAACAACCAATGTCAATTCCTTTTCAACCCCATCACTATCAGCATAGGAAAGAAGTCTCTTTCTTCTTTTATTTCTCTACAAATCGAACAAAATATAGGTAAACACCACCGATTCCAAACTGGCTGTTGAATTGGAAACGGGTAGCAATAGATATGTACATAATATCAATAGCAGCAAGAAATGGCTCGGAGAAAGCATCGTCGTGAAGGCTGCAAATACTCCTATCTTCGTAGGTGTGGTGACAAATGTACAGCTACACCGAGAGGGAAGTGACTTTGGATGTATCATCGTTTCTGGCTACTCTGCTACTTACAGAATGGAGACTGCACATAGCTGCTTTCTCATGGAATGATAGAACCATTGGGGATGTAGTGAAAAAGCTATGCGAACAAGCTAAGGTGCAATTAGAGTTGAAATCCTGCATTCAAGGAAAACCAAAGACTTTATCTGCCAGTATGAAGAGTCGGACTTCGACTTTATCCGTCGTCTTGCTCATCAGTATCAAGAGTGGATGTATTTCGATGGAACTAAACTCATCTTTGGTAAAACCAAGGAAATTGGCTGATCCTATAAGATTAGAATATGGAACAACACTGTCTTCACTTGACATTGGGTTACAGACCCTCGCACGCTCTGAGCAGGTGTTCTCTTATCACTCTGGTGCTGACCATGAGATGCAGCGTATGACACCAGACTTGGCATATGGTCATGACAAACTTGCGGGTGAGGCTTTCCGTGCATCATTAGGGTATGTTCTCAAAACCTGCAAGACAGCATGCGCTGCCACGTATCAGCAATGAGACAGAGCTCGTTAACTACATGGGGCGAAAGCAAGCGGCTGAGACGGCTGAGACACATTATATCACAGCTGAGAGTCAGGTACCGACCCTGCGTGTAGGTTCCGTTATAAGTCTCTACAGTTCATTCTTGGAACGTGTAGGAAACTTATCAGAAGAAAGTTTGGGTGACTTTATCATCATCGAGATTACCCATGAGGTGAGTCAAGGCAGCTACTACAAGAACCGCTTCAAGGCTATCCCTGCAACAATAAAAGGCAATGCCAAGTCCAAAGGTGCGTATGCCATTAGCTGAGACACAGATGGCAACGGTGCTCAGTAATGCTGACCCAGAGGGCAAGGGCCGTGTGCGTGTACGCATGAACTGGCAGACGGATGGTATGCAGACAGGTTGGGTGCGTGTGATGACACCGGATGGCGGTAGCAGTAGTGATGTAAAGAGCAACCGTGGTTTTGTATTTATCCCAGAGATCGGCGACCAAGTCCTCCTCGGCTTCCGCCATGGAGATCCAGCAAGACCATACGTTATGGGTAGTTTGTTTAACGGAGTCACAGGTAGCGGAGGCTTTGCTGCCAACCACAAGAAAAGTCTTACCACCCGAAGCGGTTCGACCGTTACCTTTGATGATACCGCCCATACTATCCTTCTACAGACCACTCATGCCAATAAAATCTTCGTTGATGAATTAAATGGAACCATTACCATATCTTCTGCTGAAGAAGTAAATGTCAATACGAAGAATGTCAACATCAATGCATCAGAGAATATGAATGTAAATGTTGGCAAAAATTTAGAGTTGAATGTAGGAGAAAATACAAATGTTTCAATAGGAGGAGACAAAAATGTTTTCGATTGGAGGTGAAAAACAACTTCTGTTAGTCAATCTGTTGAGACATCAATTGGTGGAGATTTACGAATGGATATAGTCGGAAAAACTGAACAAACTACAGCAGATATGTCTATGACTGCAACTCAAGGAGATATTATCATTAGTGCAGCTTCTAAGGCTCTTTTGCAGGGTGGCAATGATGCAAGAATAAGTAGGGGATAAAAGGATAAATGATAGAATTATATGAATCACAATAGTTTTTGTTTATGATTTAAGTAAAAAGAAGGAGAATGTAGCACTAAGTACTTTTTCCCAATTATTATAGATCGATATAAAATGCCTGGGTTAAATCCAGAAGGAACAGCCTTTTCAGAAGACTTATGCTATGGATACGGTAATTCTCCACAGCTACCTATTTTTGATAAGTCTTCAGTGGAAAAATATATAAAGGAATATAAAAGCAGAAGGATTTAATATTAAGAAACATGGATGCTTTGCTAATCTTGATAGTATGCAAAAGAAAAGTAAGGCCTTTTATACGAAAAACAGAATGTATTCAGCACATTGGTGGCGTATACCAACTGGAAGTGATATAGGTTTGTTTAATAAATTAAGTGATAGCCTCCTGTTTTGGGATTTTAAAAATACAGCAGAATTCTATTTCGCTCAAGGTCAATTACAGGACAACTTAGATGAAATGATAGCTCACTTTAGAAGTAAGAAAGGTGGAATATACACTAACTCTACTTTAACTAATGCTGTAAAAAACTCCTCAGACACATGAGTATTGTAATGATATAAAAATTATATTAAAATAAAATTAAAAGCAGCATAATGGTGACATTTCTGCGTTAGAAGATAAACATGTATATTTTTGCAACGGAGCCAGATAAGAAATTAAGAAAAGAAAAGAAAAAGTTTAAGACTCGTCCCAATATTTAATACATGGGTGACAGACTTTCTGGAACTACAATTGCCTTAAATGATATCTGAGCAACAGAAGTTAAGATTACAAACTATCGTAAAATTGGCAAACGTTCAGAGGTGACATACCAAGTTACATTCTGGGATCATTTTGGTCTTGATATTTCAGATATGGAAAAATTAATGCAATACCTTCTGTGAATGAAGTCTTTATTTGTTGGTTTATCCTACAACATCTACGAGGGTATGTTCCTTTTTATAACAAAAATTACCTTTGAAGAAAAATGTTTTATATATGAAAGGTAGAATTGCTGTAAGAATTCTTATTCTCTGTTTATTTTTGATACTTTCTGAAAAACTGTAGTAGAAAAATCGAATTTACAGAGATAAAGCGACGAACTACGATTATTAATGGACAGTATTATTTCGATATCTTAGTATCTAACTGTTCAGAGTCCATAGGAGAACTTAAGTCTCAGATGATTTCTTTCTATAATATGAAAATCCGTGATTTAAAAAGTAAGGGAGACCACAAGATTATTGCAGGAATGAAATTTTATAAAAACATCCTGTACTTCTTATTTCTTAAATCATGACGAAGAGCATACAGATGCATTTGATTTTACCGTTAAGGAGATTGAATTCTGTAATGACGAACTTGGAATTATATCCGAAGATAGTATAGACGGTAGAAGTGTCTATATGATTTCTATATCTCCAAAGAATGGAGATCTATTGTTGAAGTTTTAAAGATGGGATAAGAAAACTAACAGCTTATCTGACAAATAAAAAGTCTTTGTATGATAATGGAAAATAAGATAAAAATATCTTGTAGAGAACAAATTGATAGTATGCCCTACAAGGGTACGTTAGCAGAAAATTATTTCTCTATTGAATGCTTATTAACACCTATGCAAAATAAATAGTCTTGGTGCCATACACGATGAATGGATTTCCTATATTATAAAGCTAATCGATATTTTTAATAGTTTAGATTGTTCTCTAGAAAAATCTACAGACTTTCTCCGAAGGTGTTCATGTCGATATGATGGTCTACAAGTCAGTATAAATGCTGATATAGGAGATATCAAGATTGATAATAAAAACAGCTCAACAAACACAATGGACAACAATAAGTTCTTTACTACAGGCAGACTATAAAGGTTTTTGTAGATGAATTTCTTACGAAGATTAATAATATCATGAATGAGGCTGAAATCTACCACATACCCACATCAAATTATTTTTATCTCGGTTTTATTATTTTTAGGTATTCCTAACAAAACATCAGTTGGTTGGAGTAGAAGACGAAGAATGATGTTATCTGATTTTGATGATGTCGTATTTGTGGAAAAACTAAATCATGAACAAGATATGGATGATAAACGTTGTTTTTCTATTGTGGGAGAGAACATAAATGAGTCAACCAACTGTAGAATAAACAAATACTACGGACGAGCACAAGTCCCTATGAATAGTTTCTTTCCAGATTGGGATACAATTGGAAATAGATTACACTAAAGAAGATATCAATGTGTATTGGAAATACAGATTAACTAAACAAGCAGAACAATAGTTTATGGAGCGTAAAGTCAATAAATCATCTTTAATGAATACTGCTTCAGAGGATGATATGCAACAGGAGGAGAAGAAGCGAAAATGGCAAGACTCCAATGAAGACGTGAAATATGTTTGTGATGGGGGAAAATCCAATGACAGTACTGTAGTTCTCCCGTTGCACCAATTAGGGTTACAGCAGAGAGTGTTATGCTACAAGACAAACCATGGGCAACTATAGGAGATAATAATGGTCAGATGAATTTCGGTTTTACAGGCCTTTTGCACCCATCCCTAAGTGGGGAAATAATAAACCGTCATGCAAGTCTGTCATCAGTCTTGGGCAGTGGCAGGACTTTTCTGAGACAATCATTGGCAACCATAATGCTCTTCTGGTTAAGTCTACTATTCCATGTCTAATTAGTGGAGAAAAAGCTGAAAAATTGTGTATAGCGGACAAACAGCAACCTTAGATGTCGTTAACCCTTTAGATAAACGTAAAGTACTTGAAGATGCTTATTGGATTGATGGGGAGGAGGTCAGAAGAGACCTACCGTTGAACACTATTGTTGGGCTGTATATAAAAAGCTCGAAAATGTTTATGTAGGGGAAGAAGTGCATTTAATCATTAAAGATGGAAGAGGACAAGAAAAATCATATAATGGTAAGGTAATAAATGAGAATACTATTTTTATAGATAATTTTTTTGATAAGTTCTGATAGAAATAATTGGAACTAATTATACAAAATAAAAAGGAATTATGGATTATATAACAATAGCAGCAGAAGGTTTTATAGGGACTCCCAGGCTTAAACAAACACCTCATGTGGTTTTGGCGACCCACTCTCACACATGCAGATAGAAGAAATCGAGCAAGCAATCTTTTTGGTAAAGTTAGAAACAACAATACAAAAACCATCAAGGTTTTGATTATTACCTATAGAAGGGACAGAAGTTTATGCAGTTGCTAATGGCGAAGTAGTCTATATCGTAGACCCTCCTCTGGGCGATTATGGTAAGCAAATTGTTATAAAAATAGATAACAGCCAATATTATGCGTTTTATGCTCATTTGCTACAAATTGAAGTAAAAAAGGGAGATATTGTGAAGAAAGGTGACACTATAGGGAAGACTGGAATCACAGGAAATGCCAAGACTTTTAGGGGACTTGACCAGCATTTACATTTTGAGTGTAGAACAGCAGCAAAATTAGGGAAAGGTCTGGACGGAAGACTATCTCCCAACAACATAGTATTGACTAAATTCTATTCACAGGATCCTAAGAGTGAAATACAAAGTTCTTTAGGAGTGTATAAGGTAGATAAGAATAATAAACAGACGAAAAATGGACTGTATCCTATGAAAAAACATATTTTTATTTTTTTGCATCCCATATACTACTTTCCTGTAGTCAATCCTATTATTCTAGTACCTCTAAGAATAATATTTGGAAGGATAGTCTAATCATAACAGAGATGGAAAATGACACATGCTGTATGAATAGACTAATTTTATCACATAATTGTCAAAACAATGTGCTCCTAGAGTTACATTGTGAAGATGGAAGTTCCATTGACTTTGTAAAAAATATAAAAGGAAAGAAACGGAAGGAGAAAATTGGAGTCTATGCTATTTATAATGCAGCCGCTGATGGGAACAGCTTTTTATTCTTTGATTATTTGACGCGACGAGCTTATTACTCCTGCATGCTTTTCTGATTGCCTTCCTGAATATACCTCATTAGACTTCAAGAAAAGAAGTCTAATATTAAGAATACAAACAGTTTCATAGGTAGTCTCAATGATACCTTAAATATCGGCGATAGACCAGAGTATGTAGTTTGCGGTAAAAGGTTCCATTTTGTTAAGGCTATACTGAATGTAATAAATTGATGAATGTGCATATTCCTACTCTATCCAGCCTATGGATATAACAAATTATCCAAAAGAAGCTTTCCGTGCATCACTCGGTATGTTCTCAAAACCGCAAGACAGCATGCGCTGCCACGTATCAACAATGAGACGGAACTCGTTAACTACATGGGGCGTAAGCAGGCGGCTGAGACGGCAGAGACACATTATATCACAGCTGAGAGTCAGGTGCCGACCCTGCGTGTCGGTTCCGTTATAAGTCTCTACAGCTCATTCCTGGAACGTGTAGGAAACTTATCAGAAGAAAGTTTGGGTGACTTTATCATCATCGAGATAACGCATGAGGTGAGTCAAGGCAGCTACTACAAGAACCGCTTCAAGGCTATCCCTGCAACAATAAAGGCACTGCCAAGTCCTAAAGGTGCGTATGCCATTGGCTGAAACACAGATGGCAACCGTGCTTAGCAATGCCGACCCACAGGGTAAAGGCCGTGTGCGTGTACGTATGAACTGGCAGACAGATGGTATGCAGACAGGTTGGGTGCGTGTGATGACACCAGATGGCGGTAGTAGTAAGGACGTAAAGAGCAACCGTGGCTTTGTATTTATCCCAGAGGTAGGCGACCAAGTCCTCCTCGGCTTCCGTCATGGCGACCCAGCAAGACCATACGTTATGGGTAGCCTGTTTAATGGAACAACAGGTAACGGTGGAGGTCAAATAATAGTATTAAAAGTCTTAAGACACGTAGTAGTATTTCTGTTATCCTAAATGACGATAATAGGTCACTTAAAAATAAAAGATGCAGGTGGTAGCTCCATTCATTTGGATGGAAATGGAAATATCTTGCTTAACGCCCCTAAGAACATACAGCTCCATGCTGGTAATGATATGTCCTAATGGTAGGTCACGACCTACAAGTTAATGTTGGAAACTCACAAACAATGAACATTGGTAATATGTTGTTGACCAATGTGATGCAGAAGATATTGGTAAACACACCGTTCATGCAGCAGCTTGTTGCAGACTTCTTCCACACACAGGCAGGAAAGGCATTGCTCAACTCTCAGAAGCAAATAAAGATTGAGGCTCCAGAGACGAATGTAGTTGGTGAGCAAAAATTATTCATACATAGTGCAGAGAAAGCCATTGTTAATTCACAAGGAACAATGGAAGTAAGGGGGGAGCAGGGCTTAAATGAATTAAATCAAGGAATGAGCTACGAAACGACTGACCCTACTTTAGATTGTGACACTGTTGTTTACTTCAAACCAACATCAGACTATAATGGGGCGTTTGGTTTTGATTGGTACAGAATGGGGGATAGTGGTATCAAAGGTGATTTTGCATTTGAGAAAGAAAAGAAAAAGATATTGATAAAAGGTATCATTGGACAACATTACATGAAAAATGAGAAAGGAGAAAAGTAACTGCTGATTATATGTATGTGATAAGGATGGAAACTATCAGTATTCTGAGTTTTGAAACGTTAGAAAGCAGCATTATTCGCCAAAGAAACTGTTATGAAGGAAAAACTATTTTTATGGTTAAAAATGGGAGAATAAGACTAAAAGTTACGAGTATGCATGTTTTACTCCGATAATGACCATAATGAATGGAGTGGTAGCAAATTTGAATGCTGTGATAAAGTTCAATCCTGGTAAAAAGACAGACCTAAAATGATAAAACTGGAATTTGGGGAAGGTTGCAAGGAGTTGAGTGTTTCCCCTTCTACTCTTCCGATAAAAGAAGGTGCAATACCTATAACTATAACGTGTTCTGGAGAGTTTGATAAGGAACAAGTACTGTTGGTTAAGGCTGACGAAAAAGAATGTGGTAAAAAATACGAATACTGCCCAATGCGAAGCAGCATCAGAAAAGAAATAAAGGTTGTTACAATATCTGTTAGAACTAACCTTGAAGCTAAAAAAGGTGAAGCTAAAAATGGAATAATAGCAACAGGCGGTCCTGAACTTTTTGTCAAAACCCTTAAACAAGCTCTTATTACCGTACCCGAAGGGGTAAAATCCGTAGAAGAACTGGATTGTACAGATGAAGAGTTTACCAACGCATATAAAGAAAACTTTACAAGTAAAGAAGGCGAGGAACGGTATGGAATCAGTTTTAAAACTTCATGGGAAATGAAGAATACATTGGAACAAACTTTGCAAAAGAAGTATGGACATGTCTGTGACGACTATTATAAATTGTTTTTCTTCGCCGATCCGTGCAAAGGCATTAATGGATATGCTTATTATGATAGTAGGCATGCTTGTTTTTTCGATGGTCATAATGCCTCGACGGTTGGGCACGAGGTCTATCATTGCTTTGGTTTAGCCCACACTTTTGATTTCAGAGATTCTAAACGTTGTGAAATTGGTTATAAATACACAAATACAAACAATATGCTTGACTATAGTCACCATGTGGGTATAACGCGCAATACTCTTTTTATTTTGCAGTGGATGTATATAAATCCTTATATTGTGTCAGGCAAACCAGAGTCAGACACAAAGAGTAGAGGTAAGGAAGCAGTATTAAAAACATAAAAAGTGCAGGTAAAAAGAAGAATGATAATTGTTTTTAATCACAATCAAAGAAGATTGTAAAAATATTATAGTCAGATGAGAAAGTATATCTTATAGTATTAACAGTGATGCTTTCATGCGCCGCACAAAATTCAAATAACATGGGGCAAGTAAGAAATTTAATTATGATTATTATAAAAGTAAACTTCACCCTAATACAACGTCGGTAGTTTACACGGAGAAAAGACAAGACTGTTGTTAAAGTTGATTTTGACAAAAACTACTATTCTATAGTTCAAATAAAGAATAGAACTTTCTGTAAGGATGTGAAAATTTATCATAAAAATGGTATATTGTGGGAAGAAGGAAAGCGATTCTATTGTTCGAGCATAGAAATCGGCATGTGGCGAGAATATAACAAAGATGGAAAAAATTAATAAAGGAAACGGATGAAGATAAGAAATTTGAGAGATTAAGGATAAAACCTAAAGATTTACTCCGTTGGATGAAAAGCCAAGGCTGGATAGACTTGTGGAGCGGCAAGGGCAGCAAAGTAGTTTTTCTAATACTCCATTTCAGTATCAATTTCTCTCCCCATGGTAATGACCATGCCAAATGGTATGTCAGCCGTGTAACAATGTCAGGTACAGAGGAATTTGTTATAGATGCGGAAACAGGAAAGGTTATAAGTCATGAGAATGTCTTAAATATTGAATAGCAATGCCTAAGATTATAACACATGGCGCAACTCTGCACTGTACCCTCGACGGTTGGGCACGAGGTCTATCATTGCTTTGGTTTAGCCCATACTTTTGATTTCAGAGATTCTAAACGTTGCGAAATTGGTTATAGATACACGAAAACAAACAATATGCTTGACTATAGTCACCATGTGGGTATAGAACGCAATAGTCTTTTTTTATTTGCAGTGGATGTATATAAATCCTTATATTGTGTCAGGCAAACCAGAGTCAGACACAAAGAGTAGAGATAAGGAAGAAGTATTAAAACATAAAAAGTGCAGGTAAAAAAGAAGAATGATAATTGTTTTTAATCACAATCAAAGAAGATTGTAAAATATTATAGTCAGATGAGAAAGTATATCTTATAGTATTAACAGCGATGCTTTCATGCGCCGCACAAAAATTCAAATAATATGAAGGAAGTAGAAAAATTTAATTATGATTATTACCATAATAAGTTAAAAACTCAATCAACGTTTCAAAAGAGTATAGTGAGGCGGATGGAACTTTTTGTTAAAATTAGTGTCGAAGTAGATGGTTTTTGTAGAAAAGATTCCACCTCGTTCATTTACCCAAAATATAATAGTTTATTATAAGAATGGTATCTTAAAAGAAGAAGGTGAATTCTTTTTCTGTTCAGATGTAAAAAAATTGGGAAATGGCGTAAATATGATAAAGAAGGAAAACTTATAAGAGAAGAGAACGAGGATAAAAATTTGAAGGGCTAAGGATAAAACCCTAAGGAATTACTTCGTTGGTTGGAAAAGCCAAGGCTGGATAGACTTGTGGAGCGGCAAGGGGCAGCAAAGTAGTTTTTCTAATACTCCATTTCGTATCAATTTCTCCCCATGGGAAAGACCATGCTAAATGGTATGTCAGCCGTGTAACAATGTCAGGTACAGAGGAATTTGTTATAGATGCGGAAACAGGAAAGGTTATAAGTCATGAGAATATCTTAAATATTGAATAGCAATGCCTAAGATTATAACGCATGGTGCAACTCTGCACTGTACTCTTGGAGTAAAGGAATCCAACCTAATGGTGACAAGCCAAACATTTCGTAGGATAGCTGATACTCTTGTTGGTACAGAAGGTGATAATAAAGGGATGGTAAATATCCCAAGTTTTGGAGTTTGCAAATGTAGTTCCCCGAATCCTCCTTGTCTTCCCCAGCCACAAGGCTGGCAACAAACAACACAGATGGATAACATCAATGGAATGAAAAAGCTGACGGAGCAGTCATTCTGCATGTGCGCCAAAGGTGGTAGAATATCATTCGTAGACACAGGAAGTAATACTTTTGTTGAAAGCGAATAAAAGCACTCATGCTCTACCCTTATGATACGTTGTAGACATCTTTATACCTAATAGACGGCGTATGCCATTAGCAGAGACCCAGATGGCAACTGTGCTCAGCAATGCAGACCCACAGGGTAAGGGCCGTGTGCGTGTACGTATGAACTGGCAGACGGACGGTATGCAGACAGGCTGGGTGCGTGTGATGACCCCAGATGGCGGTAGTAGTAGTGATGTAAAGAGCAACCGCGGTTTTGTATTCATCCCAGAGGTAGGCGATCAAGTCCTCCTCGGTTTCCGCCATGGTGACCCAGCAAGACCATACGTTATGGGTAGTCTGTTTAATGGAACTACTGGCAGTGGTGGTCTTGAAGATAATCACAAGAAAAGTCTAACAACCAAAAGTGAACATACTCTATCATTCAATGATAACGTAAATGCTGGTTGGAGTATTATCTTCAAAGATGTTTGTTGGCAATCGATGTTGCTTAAACTCAACCATATAGAACTTTGACCGTCTACTATCTTGAAATATAATTACAACATAGATGAATAAAAGTCAGGTAAAGAGCAAGAAAACCTATGAATCTCATTCCTTTATAAGTCATTCGATATCAGCGTATTACAGAATTACAATGCAAAAGGTGCTTAATTAGCCGTCAAAAGGGCGTTAATAAGACCTCAAAAGGGCACCTCTTGCAAGCCAAAAGGGCGTCTTTTTCAAAGCCTATTAAGCATAAATAGAATTTTTAAGAGACTGAAAAATTATTTACAACTTCATACAGATGAGACAAGTGAATAAGTTAATAAACTGATGAGTTGACAAGTTTATTCTTATAATGATGAGGTGTTCCTCCTACTCTCGAAGTAAGGTAAGGATTTAGCTTATCAAATGTTAAACTTATGTTATTTTACATCTTTAATTTGTTTTTTTATAAAATTATATTTTTACTTTTGACATCATAAAACAACAGATTGCAAATCTTCCTCTTCTTCCAAGAGCAAGACTGTTTATCAGCCGTACAGAGGGGACTTCAAGAAGTTGTTGAGGTTTTCTCTTTTTTGTTTTCTGGTTAAGGAGATGATAAGGGTGCCTCGGTTATCATTTTTTTTCTAACAACTTAAAACTTTTCAATTATGAGTTCATTTAGAGCAACTTTGGAATTGGGTGGTAAGGAGTATGACGTACTCTACTCTAACTACGAGTTCAGCCGTACAACTGACAAGAAGGGTCAGCCTGCATCAAGCATCTCTGGCGGTCGTATCAGTGTAACCATCGAGTCTACTGATGACACTTCTACTATCGAGGCTATGCTTAACAGCCAGTTCAAGCCTGTTGAGGGTAAGATTGTTTACAAGAAGAGCGAAGAGGATGCTAAGATGAAGGAGATTTCTTTCAAGAATGCTTACATCGTTCATTACAAGGAGACACTCGACGTTAACAACGAGGCTCCTATGACCATCGCTATGACTTTCTCTGCTGAGAATATCAACGTGGGCAATGCTGAGCTCGACAACCGTTGGCCTCGCACATAAGCTTAGGAAAATTAAAGGACTATGCAGAGCTGCTATGCTCAGCATAGTCCTTTCCGCTTTCAATACTCAAAGGGGACTTAAATCAGTTTTATATTGCAGTTATCGTCTGTCTCCTAAGACTAAAGATATAATACCCCAGCACGCCTATTAGCTTAATTTTATCTCAAAACAAACAACCAATGTCAATTCCTTTCAACCCCATCACTATCAGCATAGGAAAGAAGTCTCTTTCTTCTTTTATTTCTCTACAAATCGAACAAAATATAGGTAAACACCACCGATTCCAACTGGCTGTTGAATTGGAAACGGGTAGCAATAGATATGTACATAATATCAATAGCAGCAAGAAATGGCTCGGAGAAAGCATCGTTGTGAAGGCTGCAAATACTCCTATCTTCGTAGGTGTGGTGACAAATGTACAGCTACACCGAGAGGGAAGTGACTTTGGATGTATCATCGTTTCTGGCTACTCTGCTACTTACAGAATGGAGACTGCACACAGCTGCTTCTCATGGAATGATAGAACCATTGGGGATGTAGTGAAAAAGCTGTGCGAACAAGCTAAGGTGCAATTAGAGTTGAATCCTGCATTCAAGGAAACCAAAGACTTTATCTGCCAGTATGAAGAGTCGGACTTCGACTTTATCCGTCGTCTTGCTCATCAGTATCAAGAGTGGATGTATTTCGATGGAACTAAACTCATCTTTGGTAAACCAAGGAAATTGGCTGATCCTATAAGATTAGAATATGGAACAACACTGTCTTCACTTGACATTGGGTTACAGACCCTCGCACGCTCTGAGCAGGTGTTCTCTTATCACTCTGGTGCTGACCATGAGATGCAGCGTATGACACCAGACTTGGCATATGGTCATGACAAACTTGCGGGTGAGGCTTTCCGTGCATCATTAGGTATGTTCTCAAAACCTGCAAGACAGCATGCGCTGCCACGTATCAGCAATGAGACAGAGCTCGTTAACTACATGGGGCGAAAGCAAGCGGCTGAGACGGCTGAGACACATTATATCACAGCTGAGAGTCAGGTACCGACCCTGCGTGTAGGTTCCGTTATAAGTCTCTACAGTTCATTCTTGGAACGTGTAGGAAACTTATCAGAAGAAAGTTTGGGTGACTTTATCATCATCGAGATTACCCATGAGGTGAGTCAAGGCAGCTACTACAAGAACCGCTTCAAGGCTATCCCTGCAACAATAAAGGCAATGCCAAGTCCAAAGGTGCGTATGCCATTAGCTGAGACACAGATGGCAACGGTGCTCAGTAATGCTGACCCAGAGGGCAAGGGCCGTGTGCGCGTACGTATGAACTGGCAGACAGATGGTATGCAGACAGGTTGGGTGCGTGTGATGACACCTGATGGTGGTAGCAGTAGTGATGTAAAGAGCAACCGCGGATTTGTATTTATCCCAGAGGTAGGCGACCAAGTCCTCCTCGGCTTCCGCCATGGTGACCCTGCAAGACCATACGTTATGGGTAGCTTGTTTAACGGAACAACAGGTGGTGGCGGTCTCGAAGGAAATCACATGAAGAGTCTCACAACTCGTAGTGGGCATACTATAAAGTTGAACGATTCACTATCGTCACTTGGAATAACCATCAAAGACATAAAGGGGAATTCCATTCATATTGACTCTGTAGGAGATGACATCATCATCAATGCAAAGCGAAATATTACCATCAATGCAGGAGAAACATTCACCGTAAACTGCAAGAATGCAAATATTCTTGCGGAGGAATCCATCAATATGAATGCAGAGCAGGATATTACCAGTGTCTCTGGAGAAAGTACGTCTATACAAGCAGGTGAATCCCTCACAGAGATAGCAGCAGACAGTTATGTCCTATCTGCTAATGATGCTAATGTACAGGTCACAGAAGAACATAATCTTCAGGCATCTACAATATCGGAGACAGCAGAGAAAATAAACATTGACAGTACGATGGAGGACCTTGACCTATCTTCTCCAAAGAAGGTCAACATCCAGAGTTCTGAAAAGGTAAACTTGTTCTAAACGATGTATATTCCTTTTAAAGTACCGACAGGCTCATGCAAGGTGCATGGAGTCAGAACAGAAGTCATGCCAGACGGGGTGAGTGAAACGAAATGTGAGGTTTCTATAGAGTTTGCTCCTCTTTCTAAAGATAGCAAAGTCAAAGCTGTAGTACGTCTACATGCCTTTGCAGATGATGACGATGCCACGGCATCATTTGTACATGATATAGAGTCTACTCTTAACCCTATATGTCTGGAATTGGACAATAGGGGTAAATGTGTTAGTATCTCAGACCATGACGAACTCTGTAAACGATGGGATGACAGTCTCTTTCTTTTGCGTGCTAAATATGAAGGAGAATGGGTTGAAAAGGAACTACAGTTGTTGACAGATAGGGTTCATGACAAGAAGCTTCTACTTAACATGATGAAAAGATATTACGTACTTTCAGAGTGGCTGGAAGCCGACTGGTCAGGCATAGAGTTCACAGAAGGGAAAGGATACAGAGAGCATGAAGAAACAGCCTTGGGAGTACCACTTCTGTTCTCACAGGAATATTCTATTGAGGACAATGAAGAAGGAATGTCGCTACACATTGTCGGGAATACTGACTTGAGAAAGAATGAAGTACAGCTCGAAAAGATTTCCCTCCTTGGTGAGGCTCAGATAGAAAATATAACATCTATAGAACAACATTGTATCGTAAAGACTGATAGGATTACAGAAATTCCCCAGTCCATACATAGTCATTACACTATTAAGGGACGGGAGCAGATACTTAAAGATATTGAGATAAGTCTAACCTTTCAATAAAGAAGAATGGAAACAGGCAAAAATACATCAGCAGACCGTAATCGTAAACAAACTGGAAAGAGTGAGGAAATCGTTGCGGATAGTGCAATTTGCACATGTGACAAAGGTTCCAAACCAGGAACTTTCCGTGTTACCAGCCAGCAGAAGATCTACTGTAATGGTGCAAGAAAACTTGTTGCTACAGATCAGGACAAAGATATCAAGTCATTGAACTTTGGAAGTTGTGCAGCAAAGAATAATGGTCCTTGTTCTCCGAATATCGTTTGGAGTAACACGTATAATAAGATTGCCATAAAGGGTAAGATGTATCCCCTAACTGTCAAGAGTTCTGGTACCTGTAAGGCTGGAGGTGGTAGAATTAATATCCAGACATCTGGCCAACAGGTTGTAGTAAAGCCTTCTTCTTCACCACATAAGGCAAACAGTACGGCACATAAGAGTCCGGTGTTTACAGAAGAAGACTGGAAGCATTTGCCACAGGAGGACGAGAAGGGTCAGAATAAACGTGTACCAGCAGCAGTGCAAGTAAACAATGTTCTTGTCAATGGAAAGAGAGAGATAACTATAACTCCCTACGACCAAGAAGAACTCCTATTCACTACGTCACTAACAGCAGGGAGTATGCGGGGGACTGGTGTCAAGTGGGATGTCTGTCATGGCAATCTTGTGATTGCAAAAGGGTTGACAGAAGCTCCAGCACGCACCTATTTTACTAAAGAAGGTACGTACTCTGTATATGCTTATGTTCATAAACCAGGCTCACCCAAAGGCAAAGGTGTGGTTACGATAACCGTATCCTACCCCAAGTTTAAAAGTATAGAATGGAAGGACGAAAACGGGAAGCCTGTTACTTACATTGGATTGCGCAATAAAGTGTTTGCACATGTATCTTTGCCGGGCTGTAAGGGTATACCTGTCAATTGTCGCTTTTATTATAATGGATATGAGGGAAAAACCTATCTATCCGCCCTTACTCCAATAACCTTGTCTGCTGCAGGAAAAGTAAAGATAGCCCTTTCCCTTTCAAGCGACCAGTTAAAGAAGATAATAGAAGACCGTAAGCGTTTCAGCAATGGGCAGAAAATTAGGATACATCTGGAACTGAGTTCTCGTCATTGGATAGAAAACCTTACAAAGGCTTCACAGCACCCTATCCTATTCAATGACAAAATAGAGTTCCGCAGCCTGATCATTTATAAAGATTCTGACTGCAAAGAAAAACTGCAGGGTGGTATTGCTGACAGCGGGAGTATGGTATACGTGCGTGTTTCTACCGCCAATATGGAAACCGGAAAGATACGTCTGGATGTATATAAGCACGAAACAGGTAACCAAGAAGAGAAAAGTTCCAAACCATCACCTATATATAGTACCAATAGCCCTGTCAATAGTACGGGTGTCTATAAGTTCTCCTTAACGTTGGCAACGCCTCCGTACAAGGAAGGTACAGCCTACAAGGTTGTTGTCTCATGGATTTTCAGTAGTCAATCTTCCAACGGAAATGTAAATAATAATACTGACAGACAGACCTCAAAAGAACCCAAACAATACATACTTAAAGGGAAAGAAGTCCTCTTCTCTGTCAAACGGCATATCCCCACGCCAAAGGCAGAACCTAGCAAGGCGAATGTTAATCGCACAGAGCCAGAAAAGGGTGGATGTCCACGCTGTAAGAAGAATGGACGGATATGCTTCCAAGACTAAAACAGGTTTTTGGAAAAGTATCACCTAATAGATTAAAGGCGGTTGCACAAGCCTACACTAAACATATGAAAGCTTTGAGTATGGATACGTGTTGGGTAAAAGCACATTTCTTTGCACAAGCCACTATAGAAACCGAGTATACTCTTAACATTTCTGAGATTATGAGCTATAAAAGAGAAAGATTTGAGGATATTTTTCCAAGCAAAATATTCAAGGGAAGATGGACTAAAGATGGTAAATGGGTGTCAGACAGAGATAAAAATGGAAAAAGAATATACAAAGATGGGATGAAAAGGACTCTTGATCAAAGGTTTATTCTTAACTGACACTCAGGAACGTGAAAAATAGTTCTTGCAAACATTGCGTATGCTAATAAGAACGGTAATGGGGATTATTACTCTGGAGATGGGTGGAGATTCCGTGGAAGCGGTCTTGTACAAATAACGGGTAGGGAAAACTATAGTAAAATACAACATCTAATCAATACAAGGTTTAAATTAAATGTTGATATAATGACGAACGGCGCAGATACAATTAATGGAGATGATCGGATTGCGACGTTAGCCTCTATGTGTTATGTATATATTTGTACGAAACAAAATCCACAAGAGTTCAGTAACAACAAGAAGGATTGCACAGCGTTTTCAAAAATGATTGGAAATGAAATAACAGAATGGAAGGACGGAAAAGTTGTAACAACTAACTGGAGAAAGAAACAAAAATCTTTTGATAGAGAAACTTCGAAAGCTTTTTCTAACAGAGAGTTGTTTGTGGAATAAGAAATCTTCTCCTAAGCCGAAGGAGAATCAGTCCAGATGGCACGAACCTGTAGATAATCCACAGATAACGATATGGACCCAGAGTGGACGTAACGACCCTTCAAATGCGGTTTTTGGAGCAAAAAGACCTAATGGACATTATCATCAGGGAGTTGATTTGTTTTGTATAGAAGGATCAAATGTATATGCGTGTTTGGATGGTATTGTAGAATCAATAACAGATTCTCCTAAAGGACAAGGACAGACCATTGTGTTAAAAATAACAGATAAGGAACAAATAAACTATTTCAGACAAAGGAGAAGAGACTATAATCCAACCTATGACGGCGACAGGGTGAAGGATTTGATGAAAATTCTAATCATATATATCTTGTCTACTATCATTTAAGTTACATTCTTGTAAAAAAAGGTAGTGTATATGCTGGGCAGGTTATTGGTTATTCTGGGCATTTCTGGTATCAGAGATGGAACTTGTGGTCCTCATCTGCATTTTGAAATAAGGTCAGAAAGAAGATGTGGAGATTTGACTAAAAGATGTAATCCTGCATATTATGTATATTATAAGGTGAAGATGTCACCAGAAGAAAAAGGAAACAGGAAGAAAGAATGAAGAAAAGGACAATTAAAAAGATTTTTATGGGAGAAAAATAAAATGAAAAAGATTCTATGTATACTTTATGATTTCGGTTTTAGTTCTGTCACATGTGAAAGTTGTCAAGAGAATGTAAGACAGAGGCAATCTACTGACATAAAAGGAACTGTTCAAAAAGTGAAGCAGAAAGACTTGATTTTGTATGAATGAAAAAGACAATTAGAAACTACTATAGAGAACTTGCGGAAGTAGGACTTGATGGCGTTACGGTAATGCCTATAGACAAACAAGTAGAGTATACAGATTTGGCAATAGAACTTATTTATGATGCGCTCAAAAGAATGGGATACCAGTCCGTCAGCGATGCTGAAGCACGAAAGGCTATCAAAAATATTATAACATTGATATCTCTGAAAATAACATCTATTTGGCAAGGAACAAACTTCATAGATATGTATTCAAAGATGGAGCTCTAAAGAACGGTTGGAACAGCGAAAGGCTATGGAGGTAGATTCTTCGGAAACAGTTTCTTACTTTTGGAATAAGAGTATCTATGTTCCAAAGTATAACTACATCGTATCCTATCCTTCCATAGAGAATACTGTTGAGCTTCAAGGATTTGACAATGATGATGCCGACGAGGATATAGTTGAGAAAGGGAAACTTTACTATTCGATAGATACAGCCTATTTTTACAGAAACCAGTTCATCTTCCACGACAGCAAGGCTGCACTCACTTGGCTTATGAATAATGACCGGAACTTCCTTCGTGACCTGTTCCTGGAATACGGCTATGACAAGTCTGATGTAATCAACAAGATGATGCTCGATGAAATCAAGGTGGGTAACAGAATTCCTGAGGCTGATGAAACCAAGGCACTCTTTGCTTCAAGAGGCGCCAATGGGAAACTGCTTATTCACCGAGGTTTGATGGAGTATATGTTGAAGCACGTAAATGAGGAGAATGAGTATTTCCTTATGCTGGATCAGTATGCATCTACCTTGCTGGATTTAAGGAATTATCCCGAGTTCGACGGCCTTACGAAAGAGGAGAGGTATAGAATTGGTGCTTACGTGGGCTATTATTATGGTCTTCTGTTCGACAAGGGCATCGGTACTTCCATTGATATAAACGGATTCGGCCACGGCTTATACTATGACGAGAACCTCCGTGATTATCTCAAACGTAACAAGTACTTTTAATCTTCCAGGCTTTGAGGATATTGCCGGAAGCTATTATCGCCGCTATCGCATGGATGTAGATATCAGATGGAGAAGATGCGTGATGAGTAATATCTACAGTCTGGCATCTGAGACTTCTATTCGAGCAATAGAAGCTATTCAGTGATCTATTAAACCCAAATTCATTAGAGCTTAAACAGATTTTGTTATATTGTCGAACAGATTGACTGTTTTGGTAACGCAGGCATAGCGGGCTACGTCAAGTTATAAAGACGAGACAAGATGACGACAAGAAAATAAAAGATGTCAGAAAACAACACAAAACACAAGAATTTTTAAAACATTGTGTTCTAATAACTGATTTGGGTTAAATACTTCTAGTCATTACAAGGGCTTTGTTTATCTCTTTGTCGTTGTCGCAGATGATGCTCTCAACCACAATGCGGACAAAGAGAAGGATTAACTCCGAAGCGGAAACTCCGTCCTGTTTCTCCAATGACAGACGAGATAACAGGTGACCGAAACCAAACTTGCAAAAATGAAATAAATCATCACTCATTCAGGTTTTGACACTCAAAAGTTTGGATAGCTCACTTATTTTCTCTATTTTTGTTTCCATAACAGTTTTGTTGTCTTGTCTTTAAAATCAGTTCTTTAGCAATTAATAATTTACAAAAGAAAAATTCGACAAACTGTTATTTTTCTATCTATTTATTAGGGTGGGAAACTTTAGTTATGAAATATATAAAACAATTTTGAAATGAGACGATATATATATTATTATTTTGTAGTTGTTACTACTTGTATAAGTAATGTGGGAATATTAAATACATCAGGAAACATTCCTTTAGAAGATAGCTATTTTACAGCTGCATCGTGTGATGAAAAGTTAAAGAACTTAATTATATCATGTCACAATTTTTAAAACACCATTTAACAAAAAGGATATACATGCTGAAATAGAAGAGGAAATATCTGATGGAATATACAGAGTAAGACTCTTTGTATATAGTAATGGTGAAAAATAGTACAAGTTCAATAGGCTGGATTATACTTGACACCAAGAAGAATATTTTAAAGGACATTTCTCTTGACCCAGAATCTCCTGTTACTCTTAAATATAATAAAGATTCTTATAAAGATTATCTTGAAAACTGCCTCGAAAAGAAAGTTCTTCTTCTATAGAAACTTCTATACTACAAATTATGACAAAATACCAGTCATTCATTTCCTTTTGAATACTCTTACGATTTTATAAATGATTTAACAGGTACAATGCACGTCAACAAGACTATAATGCATTTCATTTCCACTTTGGTAGATTCTGATACGGATCTTGGGAATTGCTGTATTGCAAGACTACCATCTACAAATCATTATCATTATCTTTTTAATTTTTCGCTAGTGACCATGTTGGAGAAAGAAGATTTTATGTATATTAAATAACAAGTATAAACTAACAGATAGATTGCTCATCTATAAAGCTAAAAATATTAGCTGAAGGGACGAATGGTAAATTCTTATTTATATTATATCATTACTGGAAGTAATAAGATTATTCTAAAAAGAGATGATAGCCCGACCTAATAAGGATATTGTAATTAAGAAAAAGAATATATTTCTGTAGATGGAAAGTTTAGGTTACATTAATGAAATAAAAATTAAAAATGTAGAGAGGTGTCATATGAATAGTGTTATTCACAAAAATATGAATTTATCATTACTCTATATCTTACATTAGTATAATGACACGATAGAGTTCCGTAGCCTGATTATTTATAAAGATTCTGATTGCAAAGAAAAACTGTAGGGTGGTATTGCTGACAGCGGGAGTACAGTATATGTGCGTGTCTCTACCGTCAATATGGAAACTGGCAAGATACGTCTGGATGTATATAAGCATGAAACAGGCAACCAAGAAGAGAAAAAGTCCCAAAACCATCACCTGTATATAGTACCAGTTGTCCTGTCAATAGTACGGGTATCTATAAGTTCTCTTTGACGTTGGCATCGCCTCCGCACAAGGAAGGTACAGCCTATAAACCTGAACTCGGGATAAGTATCATATCACTCTTCTGTTTGGTTTAGTACAATGGCTCTTTTAGACTCAATCTTTTGATTGAGCCTAAAGATAATAATAAAACAGATTACTTTAGAATAATGTAAGCTGTCCCGAATGTTGCTCTATAGCAAAGTCTATGTTCACTGCTGGCTTCTTCTCAAAGAAGCTGTAGGCTGCAATAGCAGAGAGAACATTCATTGCGAAATTAAATATGCTTCTATGCCTTGAATGCACTAATTGAGCTACATTCTTTAGCTCATCATTGATAGTCTCTATTACAGATCTTTTCCTTAGAAGAAGTCTATCATAAAGTGGCATTAGTTTGTTTTTCATGTTACTCCTAATGCCAGTAACTAAATTTATTCCATCATTGAACAATCGCTCAAATAATCCTTGAGAAATGTACCCTTTGTCTGCAAACAATTTACCAAATACATTGTCTGTCAACCTGTTAAATACATTTTCGTCTCGGTCATCAACATTTGCTTTAGTGAGCATAAAGTTTAGAATCTCACCTCTTTCATTACAGATAAGATGTAGTTTGAATCCAAAATACCATCCCATTGTACTCTTACCCCTTGTTGCATAATTTCTAAAAACCTTATTGCGACAAATACGTTTATTATGACAAACTGGAATACAAGTTGAGTCAATAAAACTAATACCAGTACACCTCCCAAAACAACATATCTGCAGGAACATCATCATCTCTACAGAGACTCTTGCCTCTAATTCAAGAAAACGATTATAAGACAATTGATTTGGAAATAAATCTGCTAAATGCTCTTTTACGAAAAAGGTATAATAGTGACGAAAATTACGATAGGAATTAAAGTGGAAGCAAATTAATATCGTTATGATTTCAGACTTACTCATACGCCACCTGCGATGGCGATGACATCCTTTATTCTTTTCTGAGAGACCTATTTTATCAGTTTCTAACTCAAATTCTTTGCAAAAGTCATCTGCAATACAGAAAATTTCAGTAATTTTGTCCTTGGTAATCATTGTTATGTTTATTGTAATTGATTGATTTTCAACTATAAAGTTACAAAAAAATATAATGAGATTACCAACTTTTTGCAGACTTTTCTTATCCCGAGTTCAGGTTATAAGGTTGTTGTCTCATGGATTTTTAGTAGTAATCAATCTTCCAACGGAAATGTAAATAATAATACTAACAGACAGACCTCAAAGGAACCCAAACAATGCATACTTAAAGGGAAGGAAGTCCTCTTCTCTGTCAAGCGGCAGAACCCCATGCCAAAGGCAGAACTCAGCAAGGCAAATGTTAATCGCACCGAGCCTGAAAAGGGTGGATGTCCACGTTGTCGAGAAGAATGGACGGATATGCTTCAAGACTACAGAAGATTTTCAAAGTGAGTGTCACCTGAAAAATTATCAACTGTTGCAAGAATTTATACTCAGTATATGAAAGAGTTGAGGATGGATACGTGTTGGATTAAGGCACATTTTTTTGCTCAAGCCTATAAAGAAACAGGAGGGATGCTTGACGTAAAGGAGGGAGAGTCCTTTAATTACTATTGGGAAATCATACCAACCAAATTATCTGCCTTCAGAACAGATGAAGGAAGAATTTATGCAAGAAAATGGGGACGTGCGGAAAAGAAATCAACTAAAGCGAATGCTGTTTCAAAAAGAAAAACCAGATAAAGATAGCAAACTATGCATATTCTTATAAGTTCAGCAAGGGAAAAGAACTGGGAAACAAATATCCAAATGACGGATGGCACTTCAGAGGTAGAGGATTAATACAATTAACTGGTAGAAGTTGCTATACTGCAATTGAAAAAATATTGCATGATATAGGTTATTCTTGCGATATCACAAGTAGTATAGAGAAATCAGATCAAGTTGGTAAAAATTTTGAACTTGCAGTGGTTGCTTCCATGGCTTTTTCAAATGGAAAAAACTTAGACATGTACAAACTTTGCAATGGGAACAAAAAGTACAGAACGTATTTCAGTTGGAATGAGAGAGATAAACAAAGATACAGGAAAATCGAACTACGAAGAGAAACAAGAAGCCTTTACTAATAGGACTTCTGTTGCTTTTATGGTGGATAATTGTAAGTGGGATGTTAAGGAATCTCCAAAACAAACTCCAAAACAAGGAAAATGGCACGACCCTGTAGATAATCCACAGATAACGTTATGGACCCAGAGTGGAAACTATAATCCTGCAAACGCTGCATTCGGACTCAGAAGAACTAATTCTCCAAAGAAATTTAGAAATCATCAAGGAGTAGACCTCTTTGCTATAGAAGGGACAAATGCGTATGCATGCTTGAATGGCGAAGTGATTCTTGTTGGAGATAATCCAAAAACGGGAGGGATTGGGTCGTTTGTAATTATTAAAGTTACAGATCCAAAAGAATTAGAGATTTTTAGGGCGAGGAGAATCAATTATATTCCACAGAATCTTGAGAGAGCTCAAGGTGAGGGCTTCAATCCGTCCTCTCCTCAAATATTTTTCTCATATTACCATCTGAAGACAATTTCCCCTAAGATTAAGATAGGGACAAGCGTTCAAACTGGTGATATTATAGGAACAACAGGTACTACTGGCGTTCCGGGTGGAAACTAAAGGGCCACATTTACATTTTGAAATTAAATCCTCAATACTTCAGGGACGGACTTAATAATAGGTGTAATCCTGCATTCTATGTTCATTATACGCAAGAAGGAAAAATTCCCCCTGCAGAAAAAGAAATACAAAGACGTAGAAAAGAAAAAGGGCAATATTAAAATATAAATAGCAGCATCCTTATGAAGTTATGTACGTTATAGTCATTAACATCTATATTGTTAAGTTATTACGTAGTTCAATGGACAAATCTTCAAAAAAACAAAAACTTATTTAACATATAATATATGAGGCAGAATTATTTATTTATTTTTATTATTATTGTTTACAATTAGCTGTAAAGGCGTAAGCCAGAAACACCCAAGAGAAAGCCAAAAGATTGAGAATGTAAAAGGGCAAGTTCAATTAACACTAAACTATCACCAATGGAAGAGCAATTGATCAGAGATTATTACGAAATAGACGACCCAGAAGGCATAATAGTGCAGCCCAATGATATGCAGGAGAAATGTACTGATCTGGCTGTACGTCTAATTTGTCAGGAACTTATAAGAAGTGGGTTCAAGCCCTTCCTCCCAAGAAGCCTACAAAAGGGTATATCAGATATTCGGAGTCGATTTGAACCAACATTCCAAAGAACTAATACAGGATGGTTTTTGGAAATATGCAGATAAAGGAAATTCAAAAGAACGAAGTATTCAAAAGAATATCATGGCTTTAAAAACAGTTCCTGATGGTCAAACTTTTGGCATCTTTTGGGATTTGCAGACGTTCGTACCTCAATATAATTGTGTTATTCTTTCACCTTCACTAAATCAAGTTGTTACCATAAAAGGAACTGTCAAAGTGCAGATGGAGAGAATACATGGATACCGAGAAAGGCAAGATCGTCTATTCCTTAGATAAGAGTATCTTTTACAGAAATCAATTCATCTTCCACGACAGCAAGGCTGCACTCACTTGGCTTATGAATAATGACAGGGATTTCCTTCGTGAGTTATTCCTGAAATACGGCTATGACAAGTCTGATATTATCAACAAGATGATGATAGATGAAGTGAAAGGGGAGGAAGAACTCCCTATAGGAAAAGAGTACAAGGAACTCTTTGTTTCAAAAGGTGCGGATGGGCGGCTTCTCATTCATCAAGGACTACTGCAGTATATGTTGAAACATGCTGACAGAAAGAATCTGTATTACTGTATGTTGGATGAATATTTATCATATTTGTTGGATTTAGAAAATGAACCAGAGTTCGACGACCTGACAAAGGATGAAAGATATAAGGCTGGTGCATACATCGGGTATTATTATGGTCTGATGTATGAGAAGTGTATAGGGACACCTTGTGATAATCAAGGTTTTGGATATGCCCTGTACTATCAGAAAGACTTTGTCTCATACATCAAGAAGAATAATTACTTCCACCTAAAGGACTTCGATAAGATAATACAACTTCAATATGACCGGTATCAGGAAGGGGTTGAAATCGAAAGTCATCGTATGTCTGGTGAATAGCATAATATTATGCTATCTTTTGACGTTATGAAGACATCGTATATGTATCAACATTCTATATTGCCGGAAAGGGGGCGTTGAATGTTCAGAATCGTAGTAAATTCATCCTGTAAACAGCTGTTCATAGCATAGATAAAAGTCAAGATATGAAAAGGAAGGTAGTACTGATACTAATTGCCTTGTTGTTTTTCATAGTACACTCTGAAGCACAGAGAAAGACAGGGCGTCCTTTGCCAGAGGTGCATAAAGGAGCTTCAGGCTCCTTGGTTCAGCCTGTCAGCGACAAGACAGTGGCAGACTGGAATGCTATCCATCGCACGTATGCCGCAAAGAAATACCAACCGAAAGACAGTTGGGAACTTGTGTCCTACTATGATTATTCGGTCACAGAAAATGAGAAAAGCTTAGAGGAACTTCGGAAAATGAAGATACAGATACTTGGTGACTCTATCCTTTATCTGAATGGGAAGAAAAATCAAGGTTTGCCGTACTGACCGTGATCCGTTTATGTACGAACGGGATGCACTTTACTACGCCTATCTAAAGGATTACTTTGCTCTTCGTGGTATCAATATGTCCAAGTCAGTTCCTGTTCTGCTTATACAGTCATCGGAGCACGAGATATACAGCGATATGCTGGAGTATATTTATACTGGCGAGTACCTTGTGTTGTATCATAATAACATTGCTGGTGTTTTCAAATACGTGAGAAGATCTGGTCAGGGACAACCTTCTCTTGATGCAAAGCTGGAATATACTCAGGCCGACTTGTATCAGGATGTAAAAAAGGAGATGAGTAGCAAGCGTGCCCGTGAATATAATATTCGTCCCTATAAGGGAAAACTGAAATTATGTATGGGAAATAGTATATCCCAGATGAACAGCAGTGGTGGTTTCTATTTCGTGAAACTTCCTAACTATAAGTCTTTCCCCATTTTTGTTGCTTATAACTGCAACGAAGACGATGAGTTTCTTATATATACCTACAAGAATGGGATGATAGACGACGACAACAATATCAACATCCTTGCCTTTAGCTCATATAATGACATAAAGGAAGACTTCGCTATCTTTACGGATGGAACTATCTATGTGCGAACTGTAGAGGGCAAGAAGACCTCCATAGATGTTTACCGTATCAATGACGATGGAGAGTTCTATCAGTTGAATTAAAGCCGTTGTCTCATGGCTTTTCAGTAGTAATCAATCTTCCAACGGAAATGTAAATAATAATACTGGCAGACAGACCTCAAAGGACCCAAACAATACATACTTAAAGGGAAAGAAGTCCTTTTCTCTGTCAAGCGGCATATCCCAACGCCAAAGGCAGAACCCAGCAAGGCGAATGTTAATCGCACAGAGCCTGAAAAAGGTGGGATGTCCACGTTGTAGTGCTCCAATTACAGCAGAGCAGCTTAAAGAGGTTTTCCCAAAGACTTCAGAAAAAACACGTATAAAAATTGCTGAAGCTTATAATAAGCACATGAAGTATTTTAAAATGGACACCTGTTGGAATAAAGCACATTTCTTTGCACAGGCAAAGATAGAAGTGGGAGATTCTTTCAATATTAAGACTGAAAGTTTCAACTACTCCGCAAGGCGTATGAAAGGGAGAGACAATGTTAATGGTAAACACTGGATACAAGGTAATACTCGAACAAGGCAGGGTGGTTATTTTACAGATGGTGAATCAAAAGAATCACCATATTCTTATATGGTAAGTCATCCGGATTTAGCAGAAAAATATGGTCGTAAGGACTTGTATAGATATAATGACCAAGGTATTCAGGCTGCAAATGAAGAGATGATAGCCAATGTTGTATATGATGACAAAAATTGCTCACAGAAAAGGAAATTAGGTAATACTCAAGTTGGAGATGGCTGGCGCTTTAGAGGGAGAGGAATGATACAGATTACTGGTCGTGAAGCCTACACTCACGCAAATAAATATACAGAAGAACTTTTACATAAAAATATTATAAACTCAGACAAGGATGCTAGCCTTGTAGGAACTGATATAGAAGTTGCAATGGTAACTTGTATGGCATATTGGTCAAAAACATTTAGGAAGTTAAATGAAAAATCCAATGGAGAAATGAATGAGGACATAATATCAAAAGGAATTGGTAGTGATGTTGATTATAAAAGGTAAGCGCAATGCTTTTTAACAAGGTAAGTTCTAAATGTTTTAGGGTCAGTGAGTGTACTATTAAACATGTGAAAGTTGAACCTACTGCTATTGATAAAGACTTAAAAGATAGAGGAGGGCATCAGATGGTTAGAAAGTATCTGTATACCTTTAGAACAGGTAGGTAAGATGAAGTATAAAGTCCCATATGTTCAAGATGATAATCGTATTCAGGAAAGTGGTGCAAAAACAATGGACTGCTCAGAACTAGTAGGACGTTATGCTGCAAAAATAGAATGGTGTAAGAAACCTATGGGTTGGACAACATACAAAATGACTGAATATGCAGAGAAAATCCTAAATGAGCTTTATAAAAACATAATGACCCCAACTATATTCCTAAAAGAGGGGATATTTTCTTGTGGAGACGTTCTGGCGGAGGACATACAGGGGTAGTAATTCAATACAATCCAGAAAAGAAAATTGTAACTACAATAGAGGCCATTTCATCATCTGTAAATGATGAAAAAGCCTTTGGACGTTAGTGGGAAGGAGTATTCTGACAAAAAGGGAAGCTACTTGGAGTGATTAAAATGAACTTTAGCTTGAATGGTAATCATTTGCTAGGTCACGATAGACAAAAAGAAAAAAAGGGGTCTAAGGGATTCTGTTATTTTTATACCTTTTGCGGTTCACTATTCAAAACATCAAAAAAATAGATATGAAACGATTTTTATTTATAAGCTCTTTATTAATAGGGCTTTACTTTTGCACAGTGTAAATCAAATTCTACTAAGAATAAGACCTTTTCAGTGAAGGAACAAATGAACAACGAAAAATAAAAAATGAATGTGATAGATTCCTTTAAAAATATTGGGGAGTTGATAAAGATAAGCTGTTGAAGCATTTAAAAACTTCAAGAACTTGCGTGGTATGGTGGTGATTTTTCGAGATGATCAATCAAAACCAAGATACATGCCAACACAGGAGGATTTTCTCTTGACAATACCTTTGGTGGAGCATTATTTATATACTCATGGCTTTAGAAACCTTCAAAAGAACTATTTGAAAAAGAATCAAACAAGTTTTTGGAAAAGACCTTGGAACGAATACGAAGTCAACATTCATAAACCTTAGCAATGAAAAAGAGCTTCGATTTTGCCTCTTCCTTCTTTGCCATCAAAAGATAAGGGTTTCATAACCTACAATTGGCTTCTCAGAGATTTGATATCCATCAATGGGAACACGATTAAATTCAAGAGCACAGCCTTGAAACAAATCTTGTTATTAAACAAGTTCTTGATTTATAATGATACAGGTGCGTTGAAGCAATTAGAAAATGAATCAATGCGGGGGAGAGGGTGATGATATAGGTGATTACTACGACGGTAACCGAATATTAAATGATTTATTAAAAGAATATTCTTATTTTTGGAAAACTCTGAATTGAATCAATGGTTATTTAATGCGGAAAGAGAAAATCCTTTGCTTTCCTTTGTTATATATTTGATAAAGGAAAAGGGAATAACCTTATTGTACATCCAGAACTGATAGAGACTATTGAGAAGAACACCACAGGCAAGAATAGTTCTTGTACAATGATAAGTTCTTATATATAGTGTATCAGGTGTTACAAGACGAAGATGGTATGAATGATGTACATTTTAATCTGGAACAAAAAGCACGAATGTTTTTGTTATCTTGCAAAATTCTGAATATAAGATGCGCAAACGAAATATGCCGATTATATCCCATCAACCGATTGATTCGAGACCTCCATGACCTATGTAATAATGACCAACTGCGAGAAAGTCTCACTGGTATGCGACGTACACAAGTTCTTTGGTATCAGTGGTCCTGAAATGATGGATAAAAATAGAAAGGGAGGATTGAGACTTGAATCCTCCTGGAGGTGACGAGATGACAGAATAGGGGCATAAGTGACAAAATTCTACTATACGGTTATAAAAACAACTTTTATACTTTTTGCAGCACATTATTCAAAGAAAGAAAGATATGAAAAATATTGAAGCTTGGTTCCTTTATTTGCACTGACAATTATGTTTTGTTCAGTGTACAGGAAATTCGAAACGATGTGAATACTGTTGCTATGGGAATCGCATAAAAACAACACATATTCACTGATAGTATAATCATGTATGGAAAGATTAAAAGAAATAGGCATTGACAGAAATACCTTGCTAAAACATATAGAATTACAGGAGAATGCATGGAATGGAGGTGATTTCCGTGACGACCAATCTATACCGCAATATATGCCTACAGAGACAGACTTTCAGTTGACTATTCCTTTGGTAAAATACTATCTTGAAACCCATGGCTACAAAGCGACCTTCTACTGAGTTATTTCAAAGAAAAGAATCAAGTATGTCTTTGGATATCAGTTGAAAATGGATCAAGACAAAAGGCTATGAGGGAATTGGGACTGATGGTGACTTCGACTTTACCTTGCCTATTATGCGATATATAGAATAGGGTTCATAACTTACAACTGGTTACTTCGTGACCCTATTATCCGTAGAAGGAGACAGAGATGAAAATTGAAATCACAGGTCTTTCAGCAAATTAAAAGCACTAAACAACTTCATTTTTATAATGATGTAAATGCTTTTAAACTCTTGGAGAACTTACAATCAAGGAGATGATGATGGTCTTGGAACATTTTATAATGGAAAAACATATTAGAGACTTGTTTTTCCTCTTACAACTATTATAAAAGTCCATGCTAAATCAATGGTATTTTCTCAAGTATAAAAGATGAGCCTTATGATTTTTGTAAACAGAATATTTGATAAAGCTCCCAATAATAATATAATTGTGCATACATTATTGATAGAGACAATAGACACTACGGGTACTAAAGCATGACTATTATGATGACCACTTTTGCCAATTACGTATATGACCTTTATACGAGGATAAAAATGGTATGAATAGTAAGCACTTTACTATTGAACGAAAGCCAGAATTTTTGTTATTTTCGCAAATTCTGAATATAAGATGCGTGAAGTATCGACAGTATATCACGTCAAACGTATGGGATCCTATGCCTTGGACTTGTCTGATAATGCTCCGCTGTAAAGAGATTTATCAATACGCGCTACGCATAAATACTTTTGGTATCAGTAGTCCTAAAATGATGGAAGAATTGGAACATGAAGAGTTTCAGACGAGATCAGACGGACCTGACCCAGAGTAAATCGTGAGGGAGCTTGAGAGATCTTTACAAAACGCAAGAGTCAATTAGCTAAAAGAAAGAGCTGGAAGGTTATGCGAATGTAGAAAATAGTTATCTTAACGTGAGTTTGAAGAATTCTGAACAATGTAGCTGTGCGTCAATGGTTCTTGTATATTGATGCAGCTTCTTTGGAAACAAAGCAAGCAGCAATTGCTCCTAAAAAGTTGACGATAGAAATAGTCAAAGCATCTTTTGTCTGGAGTGTTCCACTTGCGCAATGTCTTAAGTTCATCATTCACCGTTTCTATAAAAACACGAAAAACCAGAATCGTGGAAAAGAATCATTATCAACACAACTTCTGCCCGCTGACATTGTAGAACTTCGATGATATTTTCTTTTTCCTGTAGGTTTTAGCGTATATTTTGCTGTCATTGCATCAAAAAGCTTGCGAAATCATCTACCATACAAAATATTTCAGTAACTTTATCCTCAGTAATTATAACGATTTTTGTTTGTAACTATTTTGTGTATTAGCCCTTAAAGTCTCATCAAATTTCACTAATCACCAAATTTATAGACTCTTATAATTCGTCGAACTCCCGTTAAATTAATGTCAACATATGGTTGCATTCAATTTATAATTCTTCAATGACTAACGGAGATATACAATGAGTATAAAAAAATAAAAATACAAAATCTATTGTTATATAGAAGATTATAGTGGAGACATTAATGATGTCTATAGACATTATGAAATGAAAAAGATCCAAAAGATAGTCAACGAACGGGAAATAGTAAAAAGCAATGAATAGAAACATAAAAATAATATTATTCTGCTTGTTCAGCTGACAATAATAAATTATGGTCAGCCTTCTGTTTCAAAGCAGAAAAAGGTAAAAACCGAATATGTAAATACAATACTAATGAAGAAAGAAGATAGTATACAGTCTCTCATATTGGAAGAGTATACAAAATCACATGGTTATAAGACACTCAAGCTATGAAGTGTTCAAAGAAAAGTGTCTACAGCTTTTTGGAATACGACTTCATCCGTCTGCACAAGTGTGCAACTAGATATAAATGAGGATATTATATATTCTGTCAATGAGATTGGCAGAGTTTATCTATACAGGGCAACGAGAAGTCTGTTTTATCAGCCAGCATTAGACCATGAGCCAACTATGGATGAGGCTCGTAAAGTTCTTTATACAAAGGAAAAATGGTATAGCAGATATGTTCCTAGCATATAATAAATTACTGTTTAATCCAATCCTTCTTCCTATGTCTTATTTCCTATAAACATAAGGATAATGCAATAGATGTTGTCTTTGACTTAAATTATGAAAAATAATGACCTGCTTATCCAGCGTGCCATTGAGATACGCTTGTCAAAACAGTTATATTGTCAATGATGTTACGAACGTCCTGTTCTACAACAATCCATCAAAGAGGGTATAGGAAGAAACTGATTACCATGTTTTTACAAGTATGCAGAAACAAGCAAAAGAACGTATGGGAAACTTTCGAGAATCTTGTTTCATGCCTATTATAAACGTATAAAGCAAATCAATGACAGGGCAGAAAGTGAAAGATGAGATGTCTGAGTATGTCTGTTGGATTGCTTGAACAAGTACGATGAGACACATCAGACAATATCCTCAAGGTGATGGATAGTATATCAGCATCTTTCTAATTTCATGTTAGTTGACAAAAGCTTATACAGCGTATGGAGAAAAATAATTATTATGGGAGTACTGCTTTGCGTGATGTTGCTAAGGCTGTACTATTGTTAAGCTCTACAACAGATGATTTCGCAGATTATTATATTGAAGATCCTGATGGATATACCAATGTACGAACGTCTGGAAGTTCTAAAGCTAAGATTATAACTCAGGTTAAATCAGGCAGCTTTGTTGATGTCATTGAGAAACGTGGAGATTGGTGGAAAGTAAAGACTGACAATGGTAAAGTTGGATATATTCACAAGAGTAGGGATTAGATGTATTAACTGTTTCCATTGGACTTTAATCACAACTCCCCCTAAAGAGGAAGCAAAAAATGGTTCTTCCGTTAAATGCGTAGACAGGTTAATAGAATGAGATTAATCGACATACATGGTATGATTGCCAATAAGATGGTTTTATAAGGGGGATAAACTATCATGATAAATGTAATTAGGTGCGATGTCTATCTGCCTTCTACAAACAACGTATTCCTTATTAATAAAAGTTTGTAAACTATTTTTCACTTTCTTCAAAACTAATACATGCTCTTTTGGCTTCTAAAGACGCCCTAATTGCCTTGCAATAGGTGCCCTTAAAAACCTTACTAACGTACTTTTGAAAATCCAATTGACCAAGTAAAGTACACTGACTGACTATGCCTAAATTTACTTCACACTTTTTGTTTATTGTTACTGAATTGGTTTACATTTTTACTGCTTCCTGAACAGCTTTACACCCCATGGAAACTTTACTGATTCGCTTTACATAGTCATAAACTTTGACAGTGAAGTCCAGGATGTAGCACATGTTCAAAGTTAATATTTTTCCTTCAACACAAAATTTAATACCATGAAAAGCTTACAGAAGCCCTATGCCGCATTGCAGTGCCTTTCTCTCATTTGTCTTGGCGTAAGCATGCCGTTGCTCATATGAGGTCTCTTATTGTTGTAGAAGTCTATGATACCAGCAATGATGCATCGTGTATCATCGAGGTTCTTCGGTCGTTTCATGTGGTAGAGCCACTCTTGCTTTATTATTCCATTCACTCTTTCGGCGATTGCATTATCTGTGGGGTTGTAATCCTCAGTCATGCTTATGCACGAGTGTATACTCTCCAGCCTTGCCACGTAAAGCGTTGCTGCAGTATTGAACCCCACGATCAGAGTGGTGCGTCATCAGCGAGAGATCCATACCCTGTGACTGTTCTATTGCCATGTCAAGGGCATGAGCGTATTGACAGCCTGCAGACTGTCAAGCTTTCCATCCGATTATCTCATGAGTGAACGCATCGGTTATGAGGTGAAGATAGAACCACCATCCTCAGTATCTATATACGTGATGTCTACTACCCAGAGCTGTGCAGGACGTGTGAGAACCATTCCTTTTGCCGTGTTCTTATACTTGAAATAGTTGTGATTGGAGTTCGTGGTGTGGCGACATCTGGGTGGCTTGAGCATAAGGTGATGCTTAGTGCATTAGCTGGTAGAACCTGTCGCGCCCAAAGCATTAAGCCAGGATGAATATCCATAAGCATGTGCAAAAGTTTCTGTGCACCCTATACGAGACATCTGCACGAACATCCATAACGGCACGTACGACAATTTTCTCAGTAAGCTTACGGCGTTCCCTCTTCTCTACTCACAGGTAATAGCCTTCACGAGTCTTGCCAAAACAGTCCACTCAGCACTAATTGATAAACCAGGGTTTGCTGACTCGAAAAGCTGTCTACTGTGGCATAGCTGTAAATCCTCCCGTATTCCTTACTGCTTATCTCTATGACCTTCATCAACCCTTGATTGCGAAGTTCAAGAATACTCAAGCTTTCTTCAATTGGATACTTGTGCTGGCTCTTCCTCACAGGTTAGAGGGCTTTCTCCATATCTTTCTTACTACGCATAGATTTTACTTTAGTAATAATGTCATGCGACAAAGATACTTTTTCTCATCTACAGCATACTTCTTTTGCCATTGATAAAAGCTGGCACTACAAATGTCATGCCACCACAGATGAAATTAATTGACACATCGGACGGTAATACTCACGAAGTAAAGTGAGAATAAAGTCCTCACTGAATCTTCTGCGTCTAGAATGTTTACTTCCCATTTTGAATTTTAAATGTTAAAATGATGTGAAGTAAATCTGGTATAAGACAGACATTGCTGTTGAACTGATGTGTCATGCACTCTATCGGTATGGATTCAAGTCGGTAAATAGTATTGCAGCTGCGAATGCAATAAGGAAAGTATTATGGTGTGGATATAAACAGGACTGCCTCCTTGTCGGAGAATGGCTTTCATAGTTCGTCTTCCCGGGTGGTGATGCGAAGGAACGTGTGCAGCCAGAGCAAGATGCTTTCGAGACGGATATACCTTTTTAATAATACAATATTCATTTCCAAAAAGATAACGCTGCTATATGCTCCTGTGATTGACAACGTCGTTGAGCTTAAAGGCTACCTTTATGAGGACGAGGTTCCAGACAAGCGTCTTTAAGAAAGGCAAAGTGCTTACTCATTGAGAAAGTATTTTTTTATGTCAACAGTTCATCTTCCACGACAGCAAAGGCAGCCCTCACTTGAGCTTATGAATAATGACGGGAACTTCGCTTCGTGACCTGTTCCTGAAATATAGGCTACGACAAGTCTGATGTAATCAACAAGATGATGCTTGATGAAATCAAGGGTGGTTAACAGAATTCCTGAGGGCTGATGAAACCAAGGCACTCTTTGCTCAAGAGGCGCCAATGGAAACTGCTTATTCACCGAGGTTTGATGGAGTATATGTTGAAAGCATCGTAAATGAGGAGAATGAGTATTTCCTATGCTGGATCAGTATGCATCTACCTTGCTGGATTTAAGGAATTATCCCGAGTTCGACGGCCTTACGAAAGGAGGAGGTGCAGAATTGGTGCTTACGTGAGCTGTTATTATGGTCTTCTGTTCGACAAGGGCATCGGTACTTCCATTGATATAAACGGATTCGGTCACGGCTTATGCTATGACGAGGGACTTCCGTGATTATCTCAAACAGTAACAAGTACTTTCATCTTCCAGGCTTTGAGGGATATTGCCGGGAAGCATTACTCGCCGCTATCGCATGGATGTTGATATCGAGATGGAGAAAGATGCGTGATGGTAATATCTTACAGTCTGGCTTCTGAGATTTCTATTCGAGCAGAAGCTATCAGTCATCTATTAAATGAAAAAGGCTCAGAGCCAAATCGGTCATTAGCGCCTAAACGTATTGAGGACTAATGACCGATTTTAATGGAATATGAACAGAAAGAATCCATCAAAACTAACTCCTGTCATTCCTATCATCTCCTTTCGGTATGCAGATCATTTGATTTCTACGATTACGCGAATTGTTAAAAAGTGACAGCAACGTAGTAAATAAAACTAACTGTATATAAATAAGGTGAGATTTTAAACCCGTTATATCGTGTAAACACACTAGTTCGGGGAAAATCCCACTGTATAGGAAATCCTTTTCACATGTCTTTTCTTCGTTCCTTTGCATCATGAAAGTTAGAAATGCTTTTCGAAAGTACTCCGAAACTTGAATAAGAACATAAAAAGGTAACGATTATGAGAAGGATAGTACTCAACCCTCATCGCATCGCTCATAGTTATCAGCGCATCAACAAGCGCAACGTGAGTTATGAGCAGGCCCAGTACTAAACCTCTTTCTAACAGATAAGATGGCTTACGAGCTGAATCTCGACGGAGGCTGTGTGAGGCAGCCCACGAAATAGCTTGGATTACCTCATGAATGTCAATGACCGGTAGACGACCTCTATGGAATAGTATTGGTACATCGAAACGCAATTTGAGCTATATCCTCTATGATTGGCAATATCGCATACGTTGAAGCTGCATATTTCTACCGCCCACTGAGATGGGGACTTTGCAGCTACTGGAGATTTTGGCATTTATGCTCGCTATCCACGCCGCGACTGTGTGACTGGACGACCCTCGTTCTACAACGTTTATAACGGAGCTCATGCTGGCGAATGAATGGCGGAAGAGGTTGGTATAACGGAGAGAAAGTCTTCCACGGAAGAGATTATAACAGCCGATATGGCATGAGAGACTGCTACATACGTGGCGATGCAATGAAGGACTACTATTCCAACAGTGGTCTACCTATCAGGAACGACCGCCCAGCAACTGGCAATCAGCAACGCCAGAAGCTTTGATGGACCACGTAATTGTCGGTACTACGCTCACGAGAGAGTTCGCACGAACAAGTTACTCAACCTAACTATGGTGGTAGCTTTTGGTGGAGTAGGAGACTGCAGTGGCTAACCAAAAGAGCTATGAGCCAAGTCGCTCATTCGGTGCGCAAAGCAACGGCTTCGGTGAGTGGTGGCGCAACATTTGGCGGAAGCGCTCAGCGGTGATTGATGTTTCAAACGGAGGTAGCTCATTTTGGTGGACATGCTAACGGCATTAGAATATAATAAATAGACGTTGATTCAATCGAGGTTTAATACTAAGCACTAGGTTTTAAAAAGATAATAGATTGAACGAATAAGGTAATAAAAGATTGTTTAGCAGTTAGCAACCAATGAGTGGAAGACTGCATTCGAACCAAATTAGAGATGTAACAAGAGAGTTATTTAAATGAAGAGGAGAGTTTCACGTGGTGGCTCCTCTTCTTTGATGTAGAGCTGATTGGCCTAGTGGGCTTATAGGGGCTAATAAACCTTATAGCTCAAGTACCTAACCTCGGCATTTACCCATCGGTTTCGTTCATTCATTGGCTTATCGAAAGTAAACGCTGAGATAGCTTTTATTGATGTCACCATGTCCCACTATATCTTCTTATCAGCATATTCTTCCTTCAACCATGTAAAATCTTAGCTTTGAGCCTTCAAATCTTCTAAGCTTTTCCGATGTCATCTGGCCATAAAAGGGTCCTTCAGATTCGCTAAACCAGGATATACTTCTAGATAAACGAACAGTCACGTTCTCGAAGCAGTGGGTCGTCGTAACAGCCTTCCATGAGGGCAGCAATCAGTTCGCAGGTATGAATACTACGCTGCCGTCCACTTGAAACAAAAGGCATCTATCGGTTCATCTATCAAACGATTTTGCAAGTTCTTCAACCCTGCTTGATACCCTGCTCATTCAGTTCTCCAGTGTCTGTCCTTGCATGATATGATTAGCATTTATCCACCGTTTCATGCATGCCACAAGATATAATAATGTCATATACTTCATCATTTCTTATTGCAAAAATAATAATAAAAGTCAGGGGTAAAACGTTGGAATAGAATTATTTTTGTATTTTTGCATCCTATGAGTACTTCAAATATCATCATAAGGGCTATTATCGTATGTAGTGACAGGTTTTCTCCTCATAAGATATCGTGAGAAACTATGACCTGGATGACCATCACCGTGGGTATACTCTTCCTACTCTCTGGATTGGTTTTCTTGCGTCGCACTATTTTGAAAAAGTAGCAAAAGAAAACATGAAAGCTGAACAACAAGAAGGACAACAAGAGAAAACTTTAAGTCACCTTCCTTCCCTAGCTGCAGGGTGTTGGCAGTATTGCCTTGGGTATCATCCTTGCGTTATGCCCTACACGTTCATCACTGGTGGTTTATATCCTTGCAGCATTACTGATTCAGTGCTGTCCAATCAGTTTATGAACCTCGCTCGTTCATCAATGCCGCTCGTGTTCCGGTCATATGCGCTCCCAGCAGTCATCTTGGCGATAGCCATTCTGTTGATTAGTGAAAGCCAATAGGGAGACTGACAACTCTGTTATTGGTTCTCGGATGGGCATTTTGTATGCCTATGGCGTCTTAGAATTCATCTTGATTGATCCGCATGTATCTTGTCCGTAAATCTTGAGAAGGCCAGAAGATGCTAAGAGTTTGTGACAGGCGACAAGTTGGTTTACCAGATAATATCGAAGACGCTGAGGTTGTAGAGAATAACTCATGAACTTCTGTCGTTACCCCTCACCCTCGGCAACTTTATTACTTGCCGAGGAAGAGACGCTATCGTTTTTGCCAGTGGGAAGATACGATTGACGAGACGAATGATTGGCGAAGTGGACGGAAGACAAGGGCAAAAGAGCGTGTTACTAACAGGAGGCTGCCGTCAGCTAACGGAATATCTTCACTCAAAAAGCGCAAGACTTTTAACCTCCCTATACGATTAAAAGGCACTCCTTTCAGCTACTCCTGGCATAGGAGGTTTGCAGCAAATCCATACGGAGAAACGCTTTCTTACGCTGAGATTAGCAAGACGTATAGGCGAAACAAAGCCGCTCGCGCTGTGGGTAATGCCAATCACCATAATCCGTGTAAAGATCATCATTCTGCCATAGAGTTCTGGCAAGCAATGGAGAATTAGGGAGGATATGCAGGAGAACAGCCCGAAAAGTGTGGTTATTGGAAAAAGAAAAGGACAAAACAAATTGTGGCATGACCGTTCTGATGATTATATAATTTGAAATAATCCAGTCAAGAAAAGACCTACTCCATGTACTCAAGATTGAGGACGAGAATGGTCTTTCTAGCTCAGAGGATTATAACTTATTATTGGTGTCCGATAAAACTTTTGCCTTCATATCTTATTAATTCAGAATAATACAGGCTGATTGTTTTGCACAGTCAGCCCTTCTTACTTCCTTTGTAGTTGCAAAAATAAAAACAATGAAATAAGATGAACAAAAGTACACATGTCGGACAACCGCTATATAATTTGATTAAACTATTTTTAATTATGATAAAATTCTCTCTGAGCAAGTTCAGGAAGTGAACACTATAAAAGAAGTTTGAGCATGGCATCATCTCGTTGTCATGCTTATGCCCATAATGATGCGTCTAGGCTCTCTGCGTGAAATAAAATGCTCTCTCTTTGCTAATGTTAATCAACTTTAATCATCTTGGTTTTAACCCTAATCGGTCATTAGAGCTCAACGCAAGTTTTAACCAGCAAAATTATTTTTCATAAATTTTCGGGATGTTTTGTGTAGTATCAATTTGATAAAGTGGTTGATAATCAAGTATAGGGTATTGTAACGAGGGTAAAAATCGGTTGCTAGGACACAGCCATATCAAAAATTATTTGTTACTTTGTACTCATACGCGAAATGTACAGACACGATTCAACCCTGCAACAGGGGACATGGCTCATATTATCACATCAAGAGTCATATCGTGATGTCTGGGGTCATGTACAACTTCGCTAATTCTTTTCGAACATCGAGGTTCGAACCTTCACTTACTGCTGTACAGGTTCGAAAAATTGCATACGCTCTTACCGAACGCTTCAACCAAGTACACCTCGCTTTTCATAGAACACCTTGACGGTCTTACTCCTATTGAGACAGGCAAAAAGGCTGACGAATGGTGGAGCGTATGGAGAAAGAAAAAGTGGAATCGATCGGTTTTAATAAGGAAGAGCAAAGTCCTTTGAGAAAATATAGAAACTCGTAGACCTAGAGACGGCAAAACTATACTGACGCAAGGAATGTTGGTGCTGATGCTCTGCGCAAGCAGACAATGAGACAAGCTGCAATTAGAGGTTTTCCTGCACCAAAATGGCTGGACGAAGAATGCAATACACACGGCTGTCGGCATTGATTGTTCGCACAGTATATGCTGTTTCCTGAACGGTCATCTTAGTGTATTTGTGCGATAACTCGGCACGCCGCTGAACTTTATAGTAGAGTTCCTGGCTGGACACCAGGAATCAATTCTCTGTATAAAATCACTGACAAATTATCAGAACTAAAGGAACAGTTAGAGCGTCATCTGTGCAGCGTTACTGACGATCTCTTTCTAATAGACAACAAGTTGATGCTCTCGACTCTAACCAACTTCTATTTCGAGGGTAGTAAGCGTAATAGCGATAAAGCCAAGTTCGGTCGTTCAAAGAAAAACGCTCTGACTGTAAACTACTTGTACTTGCATTATGTATCAATAAAGAAGGTTTTATACGTTATTCTTCAATCTTGGAGGGTATTGACAGCAGATCCAAGTCTCTGCAATATGATTGATACACTGGCAAGAGGAATCCATCAAGAACAAAGGATACGCTTGTTGGTCATGGATGCAGGTGTTATCACAGAGAAACTTGGATCTAATAAAGAAAAAGTGTTACAATTATCTCTGCCGTATCCCGTACGCAGTGAAAGACCTATACGCTCCAGTGATGATAATAAAGCGTTACGGTAATGGATGCCCGTCGGCAGAAGATAACGCTGAAAGAGGTTAAGACAGAGGATGATAAGGATTATTATCTCGAAATAACATATCTCCATCGAAAGCTATGACAGAGTCGTCCATGAACAGGGTTTGGAAAAAGGCGTTTTGAGATGTAACTGCAGAAGGATAAACAGTGGAATCTCTCCAAGAAAGGTGGAACGAAAGACCTATGAAAAGGTTGTTGAACGTACAGGACGTGCCATACAAGTACCCATCTATAGCGAGTTCTGCAGATTAGCTCACATAAAATGAGAAGAAAACCCAAGGAGGATACTGCGTGCTGGAGACTGCGGAGATAAAAAGACCTCTCGGCAATGGAATCTGGGCATGGGTCTATTTCCTCCACAGCAATGTCAGGACACTTTCTGAGCGTGTGACATGGAATACATAATCTCATTCAGCGAGATAGAGATGCTACGAACAGACAACTAAAGAATGAGTCTCAACCTCCGTCCTATCTATCATCAGAAAGATGGCGAAGGCGACGCACACCCTTTTCTTCGGTTTATTAGCCTACTGGGTGGTAAACACTATCCGTTGTCGAATTAAAACGAGAAGGAGAATCCTGTTACTGGACCGAGATAGTACGACGTATGAGCACCTAGCTCGTCACCACAAAGGGAAGAATCCATTAGGTGGAGAACCATCGAGATGCGCCAATGTGTAGTCGCTTCGAGCAAGCAAAACAAATATGCGATAAGTTGGACTTAAAACACTCACCATTCAAGAAGAATAAAATTTGTAGGACACAGAGCCATAAGAAAAACGAGGAAAGTATGGTGACAGCAACATAAATTAGGGCCAAAGTGGGTGTTAAACTTGGGTTAGTAACTTTCTCGTGACTTTGAAGGGAGTTAAGCGAGAATGTAATGATTTTCAAGGTCTTATGGCGGTTTTGATTACGAGATCAAACATTATATTAAGTATAGAAAGTGTGTTTAAGGCAATCTGTTATTAGTCCATAATACTAGTCAATTCTTACTATTGTATTGTTTTCCTACCATCTTCTGCCTTCATTATCACCTATGTCTGTCTTTTATAACATTACATAATCGGCTACGTCTGCTTTAGAAGCCAAAACAATCTTCTCGATAATAAAAAACAAAATATGTTTAGGTCCTAATAAGCGATTCGGATTTAATCAGATAGTTCAATCTTTCATATCCACAAACAACATTTCTTCTTTCGCTTCTTGATAATACTGCTCATGGTTCCTAAATTCTATAAAGTGATACGCTTCTTCATAGAAAGGGCAAATAAAACATACAAAAATAACACAACACGATTTACACTTATAAATCATAAAAGATGAGAAAATACTAATAAAACACTGATTTTTCAGAAAAGTTCTTAATGTTCTGGATTTCCTATATTATTTAATACCTTTGTAAAAACATGTTGTGATATAAACATAAAGACAATGGAAATCATATAAAAGGAGTTCTTTTCAGATGGAAAAGAACAACTAAAGATCTATTGGATCAACGAGTTTTTCACCTACTATGGTAAAAGAAATGATCTACAAATATAAGTCAGCTACTAATAGGAATGTTTCAAAAGAACAGAAGCCTGAAGTTGATGAAGAATCACTATGACCTGAAAGTGATGATTAAACCAAAATTCTTCAACTCTAATTCCTAAAAGAATTATGGCAATAAAGATGAGCCGAAAACAATAAAGTTGCAAAACCATTTGTAAAATGGGCTGGAGGAAAGGTTCACTTAGTGAAACTCCTTTTTCTGACTCATTTACCTGATGATTTCTGTAATCAAGATAGTATTACATATATTGAGCCTTTTATTTGGTGGCGGTGCAATGTTATTTTTATATGCTACGCATTTTACTAATATACACAGGTTGTTATCAACGATGCTAAATAAAAGATTTGATTTTCTGCTACAACCTCATAAAGAACAATCCTCAAATTCTTATTAAACAACTGGAAGCTGATAGAAAAAGAATATTTGCAGTTACCAAATATGGATGAGAAGTCACGCTATTACTGATAAGGTACGTGATGATTACAATAACAAGGAAATAATAGATAAAGAAAAGCTGCATTTTTATGTTCTAAATAGACCTGCTTTAATGAGTTTTATATAGAGTTAATACCAGTGGAAAGTTTAACGTTTCCATTTTGAGTAAATACAAAGAATCCTACAATGTGCATGAGAAACTTATGTTGGCTGACCATAAACTGCTTGAGGTTGAAATCTATACGGGGACTATAGTAACATTTCACGAAACACTTGGGACAAAACTATAGTACATTTATATAGAATCCACCATATCGCCCACTATCAGGGAACAGCTCACTTTAAAGAGTATTCTCACAACATATTTGATGACAAAGAGCGGGAAAGATTAAAAAGAATTCTGTGATATAATGACAGATAGAGGATGTAAAATAATGCAGAGTAACTCAAACTCTATGGATAGTCATGGAGAGTCTTATTTTACAAAACTCTATCAGGATATCACTTATAACTCAGATAGAAGCTCCACAGATACATAAATGCTCGTGTAGGCAAAAGAGAAAATAGGAGTTACTTATAAAGAACTATAACAACTGGACAATAAATAAGTAACAAATATGGCACTATTAACGCAACTCAAATCCAGAGTATAAAGAACACATGACAGATGATCCCTCTGTTCTTACAAAGAAGTTCAAGGCAAAGAAAACTCCTTATGAAACAAAAGTATTTCTTTGAATGAATTAGAAGGCTATCTTAGTGAGAGGTTGGGAAGAGGTTTCTACTTCTAAACACAAAGCAAAGATTCAAAAACTTAAACCTATAGACATCCGTTTTGAAGATGATATCTGGTGTATGTTCTATAACCTCAGCTTCAGAATATTAATTATGACGAAAAATTTGGTCATCCACAGGAGCAAAAATTCAGAAGATAGGCATCAAATTGATATCATAGCAGTTGGTGAAAGAAAGCCATTTTCGTTGTAGAATATCAAAAGCTACTGAAAACATAAAAACAAGACTTCTTTCAAAAAGGTGAGAAATATGCCTTTACAAAGAAGGGGTAATGCGTGTTTTTAGAAATCTATGGGTAAAGAAAAGGTGAAGTTTATCTTCGCTAAGAAACTATACATATCCTAGAGATTGCTACGATGAAAGACGCGATTGATAATAAGATATTTCAGTTTACAGATAACACATATGACTATGGAACAGTTTGATCCAGTCCTACAAATCCACTGTAATATATCAGTTCTATGGACTCATGTTTCAGCATGAAAGAATAAACAATGAGAAAATTCGCATCCCTGCACTTCGAGGTAGTATGGGAGGACACGAATACTTTATGCTATCTATAGAGCCTGCTAAATTGCTCAAGATAGGATTCGTACTACATCGAACAAAAGTAAACACTCAGATCTCAATGCCTACGTACCAACGACTACTCGTCCCTTCAAGACTCAAAGGAATTGGTGAGTTTATAGATAAAGGAGGATATTTCCCAAACACAGTTATCGTTAATTTTGACGATTCAAATAAGAAGAACAGAGTACAGTTTGAACAAGCAGCTGGAGGAAGTGATAACACAAAAACAAAATTGGGATACCTTACTATTCCAAATGCATATTGTATTGCATATATTATAGACGGACAACATCGCGTTTATGGGTATAGCAGGCTCAAAGTATAAAGACACAAATACAATACCGTAGTAGCTTTTTAATGACTACCATCTGATGAGCAGTTGAAAATTTTTTTATGGATATCAATGAGCACCAGAGCTGTAATCGAGCTTACGCCTTGACTTAAATGAGGACTTAAACTGAGACTCTCACGTCTTGACTCCAGACTCAAAGCCTTACGCTCATCTATTATCAAACAATTAGCTACAGGAAATAATAGCGTTTTAACAAGAAAAATTTCTATTGGTGAGGATACTGCTAAAGCACTTTTTCCAAACCTTTGACACTGCATTATCACAGTCATCTCTACTTCCCAAAGCAACATCAAAGAGTTTACCAAACATACCGATGTTTGTCTCTATAACTACAAAAGTGCATAGAGCATAATAAAGCTATGAACGATTCTCAAAAACGCATATCAAATCTCATTGAGGTGCTATGCCTATGTCTACTACAAAAATGAATGAAGAGTATTCTGAAGAAGTAGAGCAGTTTATAGGAAATGTAACCGAGGTACGTATGCATTCATATCCTTTATATCTTCATTTAATGAACACCTCATTCATCAACATGCTCTTACTCAAAATTCAAGCACGAAGGAGCAGAAAGAAGATGGCTCCCTATTTTTGATGCCTTAATAGACTATATATGCAATATACCAGCGGATGACAAGAGCCAGATTTTTACTCATAAAAGGGCAGGAGCAGACTCTCTGGCTAAAACAATATCAAAATGCAATTCAGTCAAAAGATATCCTCTTATAATCCTAGAAGGTTTGACAGAATGGATTGAAACGCAGGATCAAAAGACCTTCAAAGAGCAAGGTAAATCATATGGCAAAAGCTATAGAAAAAACTGATATAAGTATTTGAAATTGGAAGATTTATATGGGAAGTACATAGGGAGAAAGCCAGATAAAATCCATAAAGAAATGCTTTATGCGAATGAATGATAGTGAAGACGAAAGATCAAGAATGGACTGAGTATTTGAACATCACAAGACCTCAGAAATCATTGATAATAAATGGCATACCCTAAAGAGAGTGCAGGGAGTTTTAAGACATTTGAACAGGAGTTCTCCATTAAGTAACAGACTCTTTTAGGACAAAGTCAGATGAGATAAAATGGTTAAAACGACCTTATTTCTTTTAGTAAGTCTTGGACTACGATCAAAGGTCGTGCTCTAAATCGAGCCAAGATTGATGGGATAGGTGTTATTCTACAATCACTTGCACTGCAGACAGGTATAGCATGGATTATAAGGAGTTTTATCAGCAAGACATCACATTACGCTGATTACCAGCTAAAAAAGCTAAAGAAAATCTTTTTAGCCGATGGGATGTGACTAACAACATTTTGTACAGATGCCTACTGGGTACAGGTAGACGCTCGTTTGTTACGTCCGTCATTCGAGACATCAATGTATGGGGACTTCGTCCTATATCTATCACCGTATACTCATAATAGCTCACAGAGCGAACTTATAGAAACAATGCTCTAATAGTCTATCGAAAGTACAGAATCGACCATGGAGTATTAGCGGAACTATGAAAGAGATAAGTGACCCAACAAAACCCATACAGGTTGCATCCATACAAACAATAACACACACTTCTAACAGGGAGTCTTATGTAATGATTTAAGCTTTAATTTTATAATCATTGATGAGGCATTTCACTCATTACACACTCATATAAAACTTTGGCACTTCTGTCCCGACACACTCGGTGTAACAGCTTCTCCATGGAGAATGAACAACTGCGGTTTCTCAAGCCTATTTGATGCATATATCCATCTATACCTATCAAGTTTTTGTATAAAAGGATGGCTTGCATCATGTCAGTACTACTCTATCCTCATAAATTCTAAAGTTATGAGTCAATTAATACCATTAGAGAGTTTGATATTGATGGAGACTATAAGACAAAAGCACTTATAGATGTTATAGATACTTCTAAGATTCGTGCCCAACTGTAGTGATAGCTATAAAAATGCATTTGGTAAAAAGGTATAATCTATAGTGTCTCCCGCTCACATAGCAGAACATATTTGTGAGGCAATACAAAAACTCATGGTATAAAAATCGAAAAATAGATGAGTAAAAACTCCACCACAACACCGTTATAATATAATCGAGCTTTTTAAGAATGGTGACATTGATATCATTGTTAACGTAGACATATTTTCGGAAGGTTTTTGATTGTCCAGATATAGAGTTCATACAATTGGCAGGAACCAACAAAGTCTTTAGTTAAGTATATACAACAGGTTGGAAGGGTTTGCGTAAGAATGGAAACAAACAATGTGTCATGATTGAGACAATGTCGGTATGTGCTCTCAATTTGGACTACCTGAGTAGAAGACCGCGATTGGGAGTCATGCTTTACGGAGAAGATATCAATGTTCAAAGGTACTGAGGCAAACACAAAGTATCACATGATTATGTTGGAAGTAGTATGAGCAGAAGGGGAACGAGGATATGAGTTCTTATTCAAGATATTCCATACCTCTAAACCCTTCATCAACCACAGATTCATGTAACTCAATAGAGTCATTCCAATCAGAAGAGAGATGGGCTCATTACCAAGCATCAGTTTTCTATATTGAGCAAAGCCTTTCTGTTCGGGTAAATACATGATAGAAGAAAACCGAGATAGCTTCCATATAATCAATGTAACATGTAAAAATCGCATGTTTTGCTTGTAAAACAAATACTTTGCCAGGAATGATCATAGTAAATAAAGAATCAGATAAGAAGACCTCACTACTATAAAAGCATTGACATCATCAACTATAGATTCTCCAACAAGCAAAATAATAGGCACCTTACAAAGGAGGGATTAATTATGAAGTTTACTGCTTTTGACAAAACTATAACGAACACAGGAATTAAAGTATAAGGTCCTTTAACTCCCATTTTACCCGTCCACCCGTTCACTTCATATTCCTTAGGGTATCTCACATTCTCTCCCCTCCCCTTGAGGGGAGAACAGAGAAGGGCTGCTTGTCGCTGTCGTTCTTCTTCTTTTCTTTTTCCTTTTCTGTCTTATATCAACATTTCATAGGCGGTGCACGTCCTCCCTCACTACCTTTCTTCAATATATTCTTTTGACAAGGTCGTTGAGATCACGAGTTGCGAGTATCTTGCGAACAGTGAGTTATCTTGTACCACTAGAGAATTAGCTTTCCTTCAAAACCATCGAGGAGCATGTTACGCACCTTTCTTTTGTCAGTCGTTTAGTTGAAGGTCCTTATGTTCTTCCCAAAAAGCGCACCTTACGGATGATGCCTCCGTCTTTTCAAGTGCAGTATCTAAAACCTTGCACGTGTGTTCAGAGAACCATGCCGATCCATTCTGTGATGTCTAATCCACCGTGTTGTGCCTTCTCTAATTGTATATAGTAGTCTTTTTCGATGATTGAGAATCTCAGACGAAAAAGGCTGTAATATATCTGTGAGGTATTGTCAGCCCGTGATGATAACGATCCTCGGTTACCGTAGCGGCGAATTCATCCGTCATCATCGAAGGTGGATCAGTGACAAACCAGGTGAGCTACTGCCGCTTTGATTAATGAATCAATACCAAGTGTTGCGTCGTCAATCCATGCCAATAGTTGTTTCATCAGCTGTGGCATCACTGCTAAATTGGCGCTTCATAATGTACTTTCTGTCGCCCCTATAGCTCCGACCTACCTGCATCGCCTCTTTGCCTTTTCGCCAATAGCCCACGGTAATCTTGCCATTCCACTATATCCTGTTGAGGAATAGGGCAGAATGCCAGCCAGAAGTCTCTCTTTGGTAAGTGAGTTTTGAAAATGCTGGGTGGCATCAGGCATCCTTGTACGACACCCTCGATATAATGGTCGGTTTTGGGCAAACCATCATGTTCGAGGTCCTAACTGACAGAGCGACAGACGAACGTACACTATCTCTATTAAAGCCTTTCTCCCTTCTATCTCAGATGAATGAATAATCTCTTCCGTTAGCAGGTCAGCATAGACTCTCCCTGTCTTCTTAAATCGCAACATAGAAAGTCTACCGTAGCTTCCTCATGAGACTTACCTCGGAGATAAAGTGAACTAAGGGCGTTGTCTTGCCATGTCATCTTACGCAAATCAGTATTCTGCCATATATATTGAGTGCTTCATAGACCTCTGTTTTGAGTGCAACAAACTTACAACTTTTACTTTACTATAATGCCAGAGTCTTTGCGGAGAAAAAGCGATTATTCTCCGCAAAGCTTGCGGAGAATATACTTCCTATTCTCGGTGTGCGGAGACAGGGTGATGAGTAAACGGTGAACAGGTGGACAAGTGAACGAGTTGCTTATGAAAAAGACAGGTAACATAGTAAGTGAGACAAATAGAACAAGTTGGCAGCCAGAAAAGACAGAGAGTAACATAGTAGATGAGCGAGTAAACAAGTAGACGAGTAGACAAGTTTAGCTGCGAAAAAGACAGGTAACAAAGGTGAGTGGACGGAGTTGACAAGTTACTTGTAATAAAGAAGAGATTTTGTTCTCATGTTACCATGTCTGCTCACAACAACTCGTTCACTTATCTACCTGTCTACTTGTTAACCATGTTACTTTGTCTCCTTCATAAGCTAGCTTGTCTACTCGTCTAACTTGTCTACTCGTCAACTATCGTAAACTTAATTTCACAGGCGGAAAATCAGAGGGCGTTAATAGCGTTCAAATTAACACCATACTGGCTCAAAGATGCCTAAGACCCTTACTCGCCCTTTTGGAATTCGATTAAGCACCTTTTGGTTTATGATGTTTTATAACCTCTTGATTATCTATCAGTTGCAGAGTAACTTTTTAAGTGGATTTTGTCGTGACTTTGAAGAGGAAGTAAGCGAGAATATGTAATGATTTTTCAGAGTATAATAGCGGTTTTTCTTATCAGTGTGCAAAAGTAATACCAACTACAATTTCACTAATTACGCTAAACTGACTGCTAAATAATTCGTGTCATTCAGCGTAATTCGCTGTTAACCAGTTTAACAGGCAAAATTATTTTTCATAAATTTTCGGGATAGTTCTACGAGATAAGCTACATAAAAATGAAGAAGAAATGACAGAATTACGATAAGTTGAACTTAAAACACTCACCATTCCAAGAAGAATAAAATTTGTGGGACACAGGAGCCCATAAGAAAAGAACGAGGAAAAGTATGGTGATAGTTAATTTAGACAGTAGGTGTTAAATTTGGGTTAGTAAAGATATTATATGCTTTCAAATACCAGTATATAGTAACGATTTTGTATATTTGCAAACAAAAGAGATAACTTCGCTACAGTAGAGTATAAAACAAATAGAAATAAATACTTTGAAGATATCTATAATTGCGTATTTTTCAATACATATTCTCTCACATCTTTTGCAGAGTAAAATCGAGATGTCGGCATTGAAATAGGGAGCTTCGACTCTATACCATCAGAGATAGATGGTGGATGTTGTGTCTTTATAAGTATCAAACAAAATGCACAAATAAAAGCTACATAATGAGTGAATGACCTTGCAACCACAGCCTACATGGTGATTAATCGTCGTTTAGAAGGTTTACTCTTGTGTCCAATCGGAAAGACGTATTTTTGGTACAAGAATAAAGGTTTACTTTAAAAAGTGACAATTAACCATACACAAAAAGCAAAGGTGATAGTGAATTCTATAAAAGTGAAGAGCATTCTTATTATGGAAGATCGTGCCAAGAATCGACGAAAACTATCTTTTTGCAGGAATTGTAGCTGGTAGTTTATGCTGTAGTATTTGATGTAGTGATGTCTTACCCACAGTAGTATATGAATAGCAGGTGTGAGGGGATGAGCATTCGCAGAGTCCATACACACGTATGCTAAGACTCTGGTGGCAATTGGGTGTCTCATGACTATTGCTTCTTATATATCTACAATTGTGTTTTAACCATGAGCTTTGAACCGTCACTGCATCGGTGAGTATAATTATGGATTATGACGTACTGATGAGAACTTCGATCGAATAATTATGGATTATGAATTATGTGTCAGAGTTATCAGTACTCAATTCATCCCAATATTTGCAAGATTGGAAGAATTGAAGATACATCTTCTACTTTTTGGATGAGTATTTCATCTAAAACCATCCCCTTTCACATAAACGCCCTTTTAACTTTGTTCAATGAGATTTTCTGAGACAATATTCTTTTCTAACAAATGATGATATCTGTCTTTGCGGTTGTTGGACTTACGCCGAGATCTCACCTCCAAATCTTTAATTTATTACACTAATGTATTAGGATCATCAACAAACAACTTGATAATTTGTGCCTGCCGCTCGTTGAAGTTCCCCAAACGCAGGAATAGACTTGCTGCTTTCTTCTCTATCTTGCTTTCTTTTTAATATATACACTGTAGTTGCTTAAATGACTGCTCCAACACTCTCAAATTGTGATACAGCAGTAGCCTATATCCATTCCGTCAGCCTCTGTATATGGGAGAGGCTTTTCGTGAGCTTTCTTGAGATCTTTTGCAACTCTTGAGTCGACAAATACTCCGTTACCAATAACCCCTGCCTTAACATATACCAGAAGAACATTGCCTGGCTGTTCTACCAGTACCATCAACAAAGGATTGCTCAAAATGAAATCATGAATGATTACTATACCACGAATAATAGGATGTATAAATTGGCGAGGATTCTCATCATTGAAAAACAAACAAAGGTCCTCTATGAATTGTGGAATCTCCTCACATAAGGAAGGGGTATGTACTGTTTCATGAGTGATACCATTCTCGACAACAACATCATTATTACTCCTAAAACATCCTGCATCTTCAGGGATTTACTGCATCGTATTATCCGTCATAAGACTGATGTATCTGCAACAACATTCTTCAGATAAAGGTTCATCCTTATATACGATATATTGTATCGTCTGGTAGTTGTTATGAATCATCTGCTGGGATTTATCCTTTGGCGTCATCTTCTTGAGAAGCATTTCCTTTGCCACTTTTCTTGTTGTTGCAGCACCTTCCATTTGGCTTGAGTAGATAGCCTCTTCCATCAAAGAACTGATTAAGCACTGCTCTTTGTTGTTAGTATCAATGATTGAGCTATTTCTAACTTCACCCCAATACATGTCAAAATGGTGGCACATTTTCTTTACATCAATTCGTTAAAGCAATCTTACACCATACTTATCCATATCGTTAACGATTTCTAATCCAGTGCAGCTTTCACAAAGTCCATAACTGCGAGAGTGCAATCTTTTGGGCTTCTTATGCTTTACCAGTCCAATATTCAAAGGTTTCATTGATTTTTATCAACCATATCACCCTATGTTGATCACTCAGTTGAAGAACTATTGCAGAAATAAATTCTTCTTTTATCAATATGTGGAGTCTTTCTATTTCCATACATTATAGTTTTAAGTGCAAAAGCTAATCAATTCTTTCCAATTCTGCAAACAGTGGAAGAGTTTTACAACTTCAAAACTTAAATTAGCTACTATTGGATAAGAACACAGCTAATCTTACAATGCTGCTATCGTCAGCCTTAGATAGCACATACGCTTATACAATCAATCTTATAAAATTGGCACATTATTATATAAGAAGAAGAATAGTTTTAGATACTCAACACAATCGGTGCTCTACCAACAATACAAGACGATGCGAAGCAACAATGCGTATACAGTGGACGGAGATAACGAGTGGACAGATTTGCTTGTGAAAAGACAGAAATTAACATGGTGAAAGACGTTATTCACTTGTGATACCTAGTTAATTCGTTAACACACATGTGGATAGCCTTTTACAAACATCGTAACACGTTCTTATAAAATGAGATTCAAGAGAAATGTAGATAATTACAAATCTTAATCAATATTCAATAGGCTTCCTGGATCCCCATTAAAGATGGTATCTATTTCGTCGTCCGAATACCCATGGCATCTTGTGCATAAGAAGCCTGCATATCTTCCTATTTTCTTCATAATCTTCATTCCACCTGTTATATGGATTACTATATTCCTTATCAATATATCCAATATCATCGATACACATCTATATATTGAAAGTATATTTTACTGCTAGTATCAATTTATATTCTCCTTCCTACAATAATCATCTATATCCGTTCCTATTGAATCAGTTCCTCATCACTGCATCTAGATAGTACCCATTTCCAGATAGGTTGCAAATCTTTTTAAGAGTTTAGCATCAGTATTACCAAAGTCTTCCTTAGATTCATTTAGAAAAATAAAGGGGACAAGTTTATCTAAGGTTCCTCTTGCTCTCTCTTCATTTAAAGGGAATCTCATTGGGTCGGAGTTCGTTATGTAATTAAGTGTTCGTAGAGATATCCCATAACAGAAGAAAACTTAATTTTGGTCCCGTGAACATCAAACAGAATATTATTGCAGTATTCATTGAGTGCGATATATCTAAATCATCACTACGCCATCTTATTGGTTCCCAGCATAAGACGTATAAATTGTATTGGATGTATTCCCTATCTTTGCATCATAAAAGCTCTTAAAATAAACTCACTAACCGATAGTGCCACCTGTATCTACTCTCTAAATGGACATTTTTAGAAAAAGCTTAAACATAACAGGACAATGGAGAAATGTCAAAAGCAAACGTTTTTCCTCCTCTTTTGTCACTATAAGCATAGTCACACAAAGAAAGAAGATATCGCTAATTCTAGAGAACGCTCCAACTAATCTTCTTAGATTTTAAAGAAAGCGAGCGTATGTCACTACTTCAAAAGTCTGGATGTGCAGCAACACATTGTTTTCAGTATTCTCATCACACTCTGTTCATCATTTTTCTCGATATAGCTTTCTTAAAAAGCATATAAAGCGTTTCATAAAATCTTTATACATTGCTTTATATAATAAAATATTTTCCTTCTTCATATATCCATTCATATCTTCTCTATAATGATAATCACTATCAATAGATTCTTGTAGATTTTTCACTAATAGGTTCTCCAGCATCTGACAATCCCCTTCATTGTAGCTTCTGCTGAAAAGACAAGACGTAACTTGACTTTAACCAAGCTATAAAGTTTATCTTTGAAATAGCTTTCGTACTATGGCACTATTTAGGAGTCCAGTTCTAAACCGAGATATCTATCAACTCTAAATCAGTATCAAATTCTGTAGATAAAAGTACTAAAAGTATTATCCATTAATATATTTTAGTCGTAACAATCAAAATTATACCATTCATAAGCATTATAAAAAGAAGGTTTAATACGAGACGTCTTATCGTATCTCTTTCTTTGAACATAATATATGATAAAGAATCGAAATATGCAAGAACTTCTATATTTTTAAAAGCATTAGATATTGTATGCTACTTTTTGCTTAATGTTTTTGATAAAGAAAAATATATAAAATTATGTTTCTCCTTAATAGATTAAGTCTTTTAAAACTAATCATCAGCCCTTCGAGTTGGTATCAAACTCAACACATTTACTTATAAAATTATCAACTATGTGAGTGGCTCGTTTCTTGTTATAGCTCTCAAAGTGTAAGTAATTTTATCCTCTATGTATCAGAATGGTGTTAATTGAGCACTAGATATGACCTTTCAGACCATATTAAGCACCTCATGCACCTCACAGCTTTTGATAGCAAAAACACTTACAAAGTCACTTTCGAAACAACTTCTTTACCCTTTTCTCCATGCCCTTTCATCAACTAAAATGTACGCTGACTGCAGAAATTCTCCTAGTTGCGCGAACACTTTTTATCCTTTGACTTGTTACCTTTGAACATTGAGATTTGAACTTTCTCAACATCGGTAATCATAATTATGAATTATGTATTATATATTAAGTTATCAACCTTTCCAATTCTGCAAATATTGGAAAGGATTTGAATATTTTTCAAGTAGAACGTTGCCACTATGCTTTTGGCAAAGTGAACAAGGTGCTTATGAGGAAAAGATTATTTTATTGGATAAGTCAGGTGAAAAAGAAACAGGTGAACAAGTTAAAAACTCATTCACTCGTCATCTAACTATGTTCGTATGTTACTGTATCGCTTTAAGTGGACGAGTTAGACGAGTGGACGAGTGAACAAGTTACTTGTAAAGAAGAAACATGTTCTCATATTTACCTATGCATGCTCATAAGCAACTTGTTAACTTGTCAACTTAACTCATCTACTCATCTACTCGTTAACTTGTCTATAGCCAACCTACTTCCGCGTAAGTTTTGGCTGCACATAGACCTCCACCCCGATACCACGGTAGGCACTGCATGACAGGTTTGGTATCAGAAGCAGTTCCAGCCGTAGAGGAAAGGATTTTGCTCAGAAGCAAAGCTTCAGGCCTCATGAAGAACAAGGTTGCCAGCATCGTCAATAGAGGAGGATGCTTTCCTGCGTACCGTGATAGCCGTCTCATGCTCCCTTACTAAAGTCGTCAGCCACGATGACAGAGATAAAGTATTCGTAAACACCTGTCTGCCTCGTTCTTGTAAACAACCTTACCATTGGTCATCTGAAAGCCCTATACCGGGGATAAAGTCTACTGGCCATGTGTATTTTGTTGTCAACGATAAGTTCATATGGTGGTACCGTCGTCCTCGATACGCACGTCGAAGTCTTCTTGGACAAAGAACGGTCGGCATTACGCATCTTTTGCCGTCTGCTCGTATTCGCCAACAGAAGTCCAACCAATGACCTGACCACCTTCAGCAGTGAAAGTCAAACTAGCAGCCTTAGCGATAACCCATCCACACGAGCCTTGCCCGTGGTATTCTCCGTTGCCTTTACGGTCAGTTCACTGCTTGCTCGGCAACAGAAAAGCCAGTCGCCAGTCGTTGTATAGGTTACGAACGTGTAGCCGGCTATCATTGTCTTCTGCCGCCGCCTTATCGTCGGTGAAAATATCCTGCCCAGCAGAGTCCGAAGGTGATACCCTCTTGTTGAACATTAGTGGTGACAGAGTCGCCCTCGCGTCCCTTAACAACCAAGAGCGTGTTACGCGTTTGTGGACTGGTATTGGTAGCTAGCGCGTCAGCAAAAGCGTCTCAGCCTTCTTCGTAACCGTCAGCCACGCATCCTGCGCATAAACCTGAGCAGGGTTCAGAAAGCCATCTTCACCTCATTCGTACCACGCAATCACGTTGAACGCCGTCTGCGCCTTTTACGACCTTCAATCCCGCAGCATACTCAGGCAGTTCGTTAGTATCGTTGCCATGCCGTCCCAGGAACAGCAGCTGCAACAGTGAAATATAAATATGCTTCTTCATAATTAATTAATTTTCGTCATGTACTGGATGTTTGGCAATGTGAAGGCAAATACGTGGTTGCCTTGAGCATCGGTGACAGGCTGGAGGTCTTCTGCCAAAGCCACACACGAAGAAGGAGTCTACGGCATGTCCTGTAATCGACCACTGTCTTGCTGCCTTTACTGCTGCACTATCTTCATCCATGTGAAGGAACAAACTACCCTTTCCTTCACCGAAGGTTTACCCTCCTTCTGCGATGCTGGAATCATTACGATACCCGCTGGATACTCATAAGTAGGGTCGGTACTGGCTGGCCAGAGCTCCGAGGTGGCGTCGTGGTCGTAGAGTCAAGAGAATCTCATGAGTTGATGTATTAATATTCAACACACTGCAGCATATTGGCGCAGAGCCCATCTCAAGGTAAAGCGATGCGCTTACGCAGGTTGGTCTTGAGTTGCCATTCACCAATCAGAGGTCGATATTCTTGTGACTCTTGAGGCAGAACTGAATGATTTTAAAGGTCGTCTTGTGTCGAGCGAGTGGTCGGCATCCATTCCATGTGGCCTTGAGTACTACTTGTTACCGATGACGATAGGCTCACGGTGCGATACCTGTAGTGGTTGTACAATAAAGGCATCTCCCTACTTATCGTCCCAAGGGTAACGAGTAAGACGTCTAACCTCCTGCATGATGTTCCCTGCTCCTAGGTGTCATTACCCAAAGAGCAAGTCGTGGGTCTCGACGATTCATACCCTCCATGCCGGTAACAAGACCGAGGCATATACTCCTCCCAACTGGTGCCTTTGGCGGACAGTGGCACCATCTCGTTGTGCCGCCCGTCCTTTCAGGAAGATACTGTCGTTGGTTTGCACGGAGGATGAAGAACTCATAGTCGCCACTGCGCCATCAGGACTACCAGCAAGTCTCCAGCCAATGGGTGAATCTCTGCGTTATACTCATTGAAAGACAAAGGTGGGACCCAGGTCTTTCACTACATCGTAGTTGAAGTAGCCTGTGCCTCAACGTCCTTCACGTCACCCATAGCGGTAACATGACCATTCGCGAACTTCAGCAACGGCGTATAACCACCGTAACTATAGTTCTTTCCTGTATAATACTGCATTACCCAACCGTCCTCGACGACTCTAAAAAGTGCCTTATAGTCAACCCACCTTCTTCAGATTCAACTCAGCCGCGGAAGAGTCGAAGTGGTCTTATCGTCATGTAGAACACGATTGCGAAAAGTGTCATGTCGATAGCCATGAATAGTAAATATACCTTTTTCATTTGCGTATTCATTTACTTTTATGAGGTTCTGAACTTAGTTCTTTATTCTCACCTCGTAATGACTTGCATGGAGAAGCTCATCCTAAGTCAGCAACCCTTGTTTAATTATTTATTGATAATATGCACACTCGGCTCTATTGGTTGAGCGTAGTTTCAAATCGAGTGCACTAATCTTTCCTCTTCTGAGGATCGCATTGCTGCAACGTTCGATGTCAACGTTCATGAGTTGCTCATGTACTCGAATAATCTTCAGCTTTTTGTTGATAATCAGTCCACCTCTTGTTACCCGCATTCTTCATGATTGTAGCTCAATCTTCTGGCGTACTGGTCCACGTAGATAGAAGTAAAGTTCCGGCAATATCCTCAGCAGGTTCTCCATGAGAGTAGCCGATACGAATCCCATGCTCTGCGCCTTCTTGTCAGGGGATAGAAGTCCAGTTACCGCCCGTAGTCAGGGCGTGAGGATATTGTCATGCGACTCATCGTAAAGGCTTCTTCTGATTAAGAATGTGCATGAACTCGCGGGTGCATCGTGTAGGAAATGAGTAGTTATTCATACTACCATAGTCCTTCAGCTGGTCATCGGTAGGCATTTTACCTTACCTAATCTTACCTATAACCACCCTCACAGCTGCGATTACCTCCGATTGCGATAACGATGTGTAACCTGGAGTACCAGTCACTAAGATGATACGTGGGGCATTCTCCTTAATAAAGTCAAGACCAACGGTCTCGCGCATAGCGTCAAACCACATGTGCTTTGAGGGATCGCTTACTTCACTGTCTTTGCAGAGTCAGCGGGAACGAAGTTATAAACCTGCTCGGTCTCCTCTGTTTTCAGACGATATTGGAAGTCTGATATTATAAGGCATGGTGTGGTTCTTGTGCAACCACTGGTCGAAGGCGTTGCGCTCCACAGCCTTTGTGAGAAGATAGAGTCACCGCTTATCTTGTCATCACTACATGAAGACAAGATTGCGCCACAGCTGACAAAGCGAGTGCAGCCAAATCTAGTACTTTTTCATAACCTATCGTTTTACAAATTGTACAGTGGATTAGGTTTCACACCTGCTGTGATGACGTCCTGGCAACTGAATAATGCGAACGTGGGTCGCCAACCTTCATAGAGTCAGTTACGGCGGTAACGTTTGACTATACATCAACCTTTTCTACGATACATTTGTGATACCGCAACGCCCTAACATCCTGCAGACGGAGAACCCTCGTGAATAGTTGCCAGTCGCTTCAACTGTAAGAGCACTGCAAAAGGGCTCCTGTGGTAGCCTCAACCGTGAACAATGGATTGAGTTTCTTCTTTGGTGTTGGCTTTGTTGGTGTGTAGAAAGCCATTGAACCATAGAGAAGTCCCTGAGATATCCGCAAGCGTGAGGCTGCTGCTATTCTTTAGGAAGACAGTCAACTCGGTGTTGATATCCTTCAACGCCTTGTCATACTGACCTAAGGGGACATAAGCCTCAGCACGCTCAAGCGAGGTGATGTCTGTGCTGAACACTGCATACTCTCCGTAGGCACTCAATCTCCGCAGTTGCATCGATGACCTTAGCGAGACGTAAAGAGTTTTACGCAAACAATGACATGATACACCATTATTATATAGAACGGTATAGTTAAACGTTGAACCACTGTCACCCCATGGACCCAGCGCCTGGAGGGTTTCGTTCTTGCTAATCAACTCACCATGCGCATACTCTACCAACGCAGGAATAGGAATACTGATGACTCCCCACTGGAAAGGAACTGTCAACAACATGATATTCCCATTGTTACTTTGCTGCACTGCCACGAAAGCATTGGGTTGTACGTTACCACTTGGATCAAAAGCGGTTCCATTCTGCCCAGTTGCGGAGGATGTCGGTGGCTGATCGCCCAATACCATGTTAGCATGCTTCACTGCCTTGTCATACTGCTGTGCATAGAGATAGAAGCGAGTTGCGAAAGCGTAAGCTGCCTGCTTGGTGAAGTGGAACTTAGGCTTCGCATACTTTGTACCGACAAGAGAAATACCCTTCAGCATATCTGCCTCAATCTTCTGATAAGTTCGGCTAATGTGCACGCTCTATCAATCGACCAACGACCTGCCCTCTGGCTCTGTTGGATAGGGCAAACACCAACTCTTTGGCAGCCGTGGTCTTGTCGTAAACCTGACAGAAGACGGTTGACAACTGGAACGTGAGAACGCTCTGCAGAGCAAAGACCTCCTTAACTGCTCTGATATTCATCTTGATTTGACACACTGTTGATAAAAGCAATCGCCTCATTACAAGAAGAGATAGCAGCATAATGCGCCGACCACAACTGGTAAGGAGTCTCCGTATTGCTCACATCGTCAATATCTTTCCACTGATAAGCCTGCTCTTGGAAACGGTCGAGACGCACTCCAAGTACTATGCAGCTGCTCGTCCAGTATTGTCCGAATACTATCTCTGTGAGGTAAGCTGGGTGCGCCTGTGGATAGCGCTTGCAACAACTGGCTCACTTCCGTGCAAGTTCTTAAGGTCCATACGGCTGTCTGGATACTTGTCAAGGAAGTCGTTTACGACGTTAGTGCTAACGCTAATGCAGCCACTGGCAAATATAGAATATATTTTTGACCTTCATCTTCATAAAGTTTTAAGGTCAAGTTTCACTGTTAACGTAAATTGTTTTTGGCATGAGCGTGCAACACCACCCACATTATAGAACTCTGGGTCCTGACCAGTTGGGTCGCTTGTCAGCATAGAGCAGGAAGAGGTTGGTAGCGGAAGCTTCAACGATACGTTCTTGATCATGCTACTCTGGAACATCTGCTTTGCAGAGTCTGGCCAGAAAATCTCTTTGAGGCGGATGAAGTCGCCCTTGTGCGGCCATGCATCGCTGTAGTTATAAACGTTGTATCCCAAGCGAACATTGAGTGTTTGCCATGTATTGGCTCTTAGAAAGAATACTGGGAACATTGGTCTCTTTCTCCTCCCTGCTGCCATCCAGCGGTTCTTGAATGCGTTGGTCATTGAAACAGGTCGTTATAACGTGCACGGAACTTGGGATCAGAGGCGTACTACATACCGAAGGCATAAGTGAAGAATAGCCATTCAGACTGAAACGCAGATAGCTGAACATGTTACCAAGCGAACCTGCTATGTGGTGGGTCAGTGGGACCTTCATACTTCAAGAAGTCGAGTCTTTGTACGCTCTGGGAAGTTGATATCGTCGGTTGTCACCTGACCTTTCTCATTGAGTACCATTGGCATTCCATCGCTGTTCGAAGCCCATGAATGGGGATTGAGAATAGTGCACGACAGGATAACCCTTCTTGCGAAACCGTTGTACACGCTCACCAGCTCATCTCATTTCCTTGAGTTGAAAACTGTCAATCTCGGTCGTTGCATAAGGTAGATGAAAGCTGGTTGTCCAAGAAAAGAGTTCTTCTTCTTGATATTTTACAGAAGAGAGATACTCAACTCAAGACCATATAGAAATTCATCTCGGCAACGTTGGCGGCGCGGATAATCTCACCACCCAAACCAGCTGTTACCATCGGATCAATCTCGTCGAAGTTTCTACGTGTGTAGTAGTCGAGGTGATGACCCAAGCGGTTGTTCACGGTGAAGCATCAAGCCAAGGTTCAACTCGTTCTTCTTCTTCTCATACGTAAGCGTTGGGTTAGCCAACTCGCTCAGTTCAAGCTGTGGCTCCTGATCTTCTGCAAAGAGACGGAAAGGAGTTGAAGCGGTGATGATATGATTGAGTTACTATAAGACGCATCTGGAGGTGTACCTGTAAGACGTAGGAGGCACGCAGAGTAAGTTTGTTCAATAGGAAAGCTTGTTAAACCAGTTCTCCTCATGCATATTCCATACCAGACACGTTCCATGTTGGCATCAGCGTGCGCGAGTTTACGACCCATCTGGTTTTACGACCTCGCTGGCAAGTGTACCATTGAATACGTAACGACCCTGATAGCTGTAAGTAGTGTTGTACCATAGAGGCTACACTGCGTGAGTTGGTCGGGTTGATAGTATAATAAGTATTGCCCGACTCCAATACGCCGAAATATTGATAGATATAGAGATGGAACCATACCTGCCATCATAACGCAGACCAGCACCCTCGAAGACATTGCTGACGTTCTATGCTCTTCAACTCCATACTACCAAAGAGGTTCGCGATATGCTTCTCAGCAGAAAGGTGTGACTATAGTTAGCCGTTGCACGATGTCATAATCGCTCATGCGATTGTCGCCCTTATGATACAAACCACCACTGCAGCAATGCAGTCGTGGCAATACGTAAAAGGGTTGTTACGGGTCTTTATACAGATACTTGTTTTGCATCACGGATAATTCCGTTAGCCCATAGCACGATAAACCAGTGCCTGATTTGATTATCCTTCACAAAATGCTCCTGTGTTAGACCATATACTTGAAAGCACCCAGACTGACGTCCCAGAGCCCTTCGGCTTGAGACTTGCTGGTTAATTGGAAACGAGCATCGAGGGTTGAGGTCGATATGGTTGTTATTCAACTCATTGAAGATGTTGAATGGTGCATAATTGCAGCCAGGTTGCCTGATGGGTCAAGTACACGTGAGGTGTTACTTGCGTAGAATAAGGTTGATATCAGTCCGCTTCACCTCACACCTACGACGATCGACGTCCTGTCCCAGGTTCTGGCAGCTGCTTACGATAGCGGCACCACCAATGAGGTTCAACGACAGCTTGTCGACCAAAGTGCTGTGTGAGGTTTTACGTTGAGATTGCAACGGTTTACGTTACTCTGTTTCCACCATCCAGGTCTAACAAGCACTGAATGAAGCATAGTGGATTTTGACTTCTGTGTACCACCGCTCAAACTAATAGAGTGGCTTTCATAATGTTGATAGAGAACAACTCCTTAAACGAGTTGGTATTGCAGACTCTCACTGCTGCAGATAGCAGTTTGCGAACCTCTGTGGTATTCTCCAAAGCAAAACGCCCTGTACGTGCATTATACGTGTTAATCAGTCGTACATCTTTCCACTCACCATACCATACCATTGAGTACTTCACAGAAGTTCAATAACCTTATCTGCCAACTCTCTGCAGATGCCATCTGCTCCTTTCGTCGAGGGATATCGAAGTTGCTATAAGAGGAACGAGGCGGGGAGGGTGAACTCTTAGTATCATAACTGATGTGTGCCTGCCTTGCTTTCGCTTTCTTCGTAGTAACGACAATCCACCTGCATCGCACGCACACATGAGATAAGTGCTGACGTCCTTCAAAATCTAGAACTCTCGATGTCGTCAGCGTGTAAGATCAGCTATCGCTTAGAGGATAGGGTCTCTGGATTCCCTGATGCCAAGTCGTCTGCCGACATTGGCTGCATCTTCTATGTGACACCATCGACAGCCCAAAGTGGCTTGCCTGCTTCTGGATGAGAGGTAGCACCACGAATACAGATCTTTGGTGACGTACCGAAGGTTCGCTGACGTTCTGCACAGGGCACACCCACTGCCTGACCTTCAAGCACGGCTGATATCTGCCACACCACTCAGGCGAGCCTTCTCAGCATCAACCTTGTCCGTAGCACCCGTAAAGAGACGGCGGTCGGTGCGGGTAAGACCCGTCACAACAACCTCGTTCGGTGTCTCAGGTTGACAGCACCACCTTCATGTCGGTAGTACCCTTCAGTGTCTGCGTGCCACCTACCGATGTCAGCCCACGGTAATCTGAGGATTAGCGACGTCGGTGGTAGGCGAACTTACCATCAGCATCGGTTACCGCGACTTGGTGCCTACGACCATAATGGTAGCACCGATATGGGTTCGTTATCGTCGGCAGCCTACAGTACGAAATTTTAGTTTTGTGCCAATGCTGCTTACGCACATAAACAGCATGGCAAAACTCGCCAGTAACTTTTGCTCATAAACTTTTGTTGTATGGTCTGATCTTATTAGATCCGATTGTGAAACTCTTTCTCTATCATATAAAAGGATAAACAAAAACTCTTCTTGAGCCTTCGTAAACAGTGACTACAAAAGCCCCAAACTCATAGTATGAAATATCTATAATCTCAACAAACATATTACTACATATGTAGTAAACAATTTTGCAAATATAGCAAAAATTATTGAACATGCAAGATAAAGTAGTCGTTGACGAGTGAACAGGTTGCTTGTCCACTCGTAAACTTGTTACTCAGAAAGAACTTTTGTTTCTGATACTTTGTCCTTTATTTTACCACCTGCAAGCAACCTGAGTTAACTTGTCCACTAGTACAACTCATCAACTATAAAAACAGGACCTCTACTACAAGGAGGAGGTTACCTGACAGGTAACGAGTTGAAGAATAAAACTATAACTGTTTGATTGATTTAGATTTAAACTCTCACCCCGTTAGGCTCTCCCTCCTTTGGAGGGGGTTAGAAGATCCTTCTACCTCATCTTCTTGAGAATTTGGGTAAAAAGATTGCATCAGCAGCATCAATACTTTTCCTGCAACGCCTCACTGTCAATAGCAGGGGTGTATCTACATCGCCTATGATTTGAAATAATGCGGGTTTGATACAAAGGATGTATACACTGCGTTTTATAAAATATGGAACAGCAACGGTCTTGCATTTTCTTCTATCATGAAAGGCTCACCCCTTCTCTACAGGCTCTAAGGCAATAATCGTTATCATATCTTTCCGCAGGCTATCTTCAGCACTCTCACATCGCTGTTTGAAAGTAATCAAAGAAGGATGCTTGAGCCATTCGACATCAAACCTTTCCACTGCATTGATAAACCCTGTATTTGCTTTGTCTTTTATGGACACCTGCAAGCTCACCCATCCATCATAGTTTATAAGTGTTCTCTACAGATATAATGCTGTAAGTTGGTGTGAACTCACTGCCCTTTGAGTGTTTTGTTGCAGTTGCTTATTCCGATTTTGTAGTGTATTATCTTTATGCACGATGATACTGTTTGCCGCTGTACAATTTACAAAGTATGCAAACCGGACCTACAGAAAAACAATGCTAATCTTCATATTACTGTATATTTTAAACTAAACCGCATTTGACATTGGGTAATGCAGAAGGTTTTTGGGAGCTGCCTCAATCTCTCTATATATATAACTTTCCAGCCTTTATCAATCTGTATGAATAATTTAAGCGTAAATATTTTTCTTATACAACATGCTTTTATACATTATTTATTCTTAATTGTCTGCTTTCTTGAGGAGTTTTTAACAGATTCCTTAAACGTCTAATTTACTTTTTCGATTAGCACAGTTTTCTAAAATATTGCAGAATTAAAATAAAAGAACTACCTTTTGCGCAATAGTTTCTACCACAACTCTTTAGAATACAGTACTAGGGGGACCTGTGTGTGAGAACTTATCGTTAAGACATAAATATTGAGTTATCCTCCTTTACACTCCAAAAACACGGTAGAGATGAAGGCTGATTATCAGAAACCAACATAATGTCACCTATCAGTTTACGACTTTTCAAACAGTGATTAAAAAGTAATATTATTTCCCATATCAATGCGCTACCATGAAAATCTCTTTCTGGATGAAATAATAAGTTCTCTATGGATAAGATGAGCAAGGGCTCACCACAGTAATTAAATTAGAAACCAAATATGAGTATACGAAACTATAAAGAATCAAATAGCGTTGTGTAAACAAACTGGCAATATGTGCATTTTGCAGAGTAAATACAGAAGTAGAAAAATGACTTACAATGAAGGCACATCTTGTTCATAAAGAATATAAAATCTATCTTACTAATGAGAGTGGTTTCATAGTTGTCACTCTAGAGGTAAATGCATTCATTTCAAATCTAGTCAAGATCGAATGCACTATTTCTGCACAAAAGTTCGAGTATCAGACTTAAGAGTTTTCAATATCTGGGATACGAGCTAGCTAATATTCAGCAATGTACTATGAGGTGTGCAGAAATAAAGTGTCGCCAATGTCAGACATTAGTAAGTAAGAGTCAGGGAGGTCGACATTTATAATGCCATATAAAACAGAGAGCACAGAGATGCTCCTATCGCATATAACTATCTTTAAGCATAATGGGTCGAGAGTTTACGAGACTGGAGATGCCTGCTCAATTAGAAAATACAATAGAACCTTATAAAAGCAAAAATATTGCAGTACCATGCCACGTGGAGATAGATTCAGCCAGGATCATTTGACTTTTCTCGTAGAAAATAAGTAATTGCTCTCATAAGTTTGAGATTATTCCTTTTCTAAGATTCATAGCCTGGCAAAGTAGTAGAGATCGAGAAATCAGGATATTCTTACAGTTTTGTGACAGCATGTACTGCTAGATACGACACTTTAGGTGTGCTTTTCCATCCAATAATATAGTGAAGATTCCACTATAATAGTTGAAGACCTACAAATAATACGCTGCAAACATTGAAAGACTACGCTCCACAAGAATAATGCGTAGCTTGAAAAATCAACAAAATAAAGTATAGAAAAGAATGCCAGATACCTATCTCATGGCTATACAGCCAGTTTGGAGATAGAGTTACTACTCACATTATTGATACACCGCTTTTCACGATTAGGAGGTGAATTGAAACAAACAGCACGTCTATTTTATCCTAGTAGCACACGCAGCCGGTTATACATTCGCTCGGCGTATATCATGTGGTTCTTCTTTAATTTGTCGATCGCCTTAAAGAAACAGAAGCAAAAGCAAACGATTGCTAAGGGAGAGCAAGCAGCAAACATGATGGTTTTGTATAATGTCTTATCTTTGCAGCTTGCCTCTTGCATGATATTGGACGCCCCCATTCTCACATTCTTTTGAACATTATGTGCAGTGAAGTCAGATTTGGCATTGTTAAAAATAAGATTCAACAAAAATTTCACAGCTGACCTTAATGATGCCCATAAGAAAAGACGAACCAAACTTTTCGCATGAATATAGTGTACGTATATTGCATTTTCTAAATTTACATCATGGGCTCAAAGTCAACGCGAATCGAGCCCTGAGTTTGACACCCGTATGATAGCGGTGTATATTATAATAAAAAGCATCTACAGGTTCATAATTGTTTCATTTCTTTTACACATGGTAAAAGTCATTGATGCAGATCAGTTAGATTATGCATCTGAGATATATGAGCTTGGGATATAGCACTTCAGTATTGATTTAAGAGACTTATATCTGCTCTCATATTATGCGCATGCCGATGAAGATTTTGTAGTATGTTTTGAAAGCAACTCTCTTAATGAAATAGAAGGCGTACTCAATGTGAAGGATTTTCAAGTAAAATATAGATTAATCACACATGTGGTATGTTGAACAATGGTTTATAAAAGATGGCTGCAGAGACAATGGCATTAAATTATTATCAGAGAAAGATAATGGTGCACTTTACTTTGCGTAAGATTTTAAATGATAGAAAAGCCTCTAACTTTGAAGTAAGTATCCACATTCCATCTTCCAATTTAGTTATAAAAATAGTTTCCAGATGACGATTTAATTTTCTTATTAGCAAAATGATAATAATAATTATATAGGCAGTGGTATAGTAGACAATACTCTCATTCTGCACTTTGGAAATCTAAAGATGAATTCTATCATTTTTGGAAGTAGACAAGTCAACTCAAACACCAATAAGTTTGAAAGAGACGTATTAAAGAGATCTTAAACAATTTAAAATAGAAGAATTCTATTATCATATTACCAACGGTTTTTCAAACCACGCATACAGAAATGAACAGTCTCTATTTGGTTGTTACCCAAAGTGATATCATTAGATAGAACATCTATCCTGGAAAATGAATGATATGTGAGATATTTATTTTCTATTATTTTTTATTCCAAAGTTCATCTGTAAAGAGGCAGAATGGATTAAATATCGAACAAAAATAGTAGAAACGTAAGACCTATAATGAAGGAATTATACTAATAAACAAAAACACAGACACATCTAGCTTTACTTGATACCAAAAATAAAAAGAAATACATAAACCAGTTGATTTGTAAGCTGAGAACATATAACAGACAAACTGGCATCAATAACACACACTATCTTTGTCACGAAATAGTATTAGTTTTTATGCAGACATCGAGGCAGTTATGATTTGTCTGGCAGAAACAACCCACCACATCTTAGGGAGAAAAAGATTAAAGGAATATGGTTGGAACATCACTACAAAAGAAAGATGTACCTTTCATCATCTTCTAAAACGGACTTTAGAGGTAAAACAGTCCTTGATATGTTTCATACTCTTGACCGTCGATAATGGGACCAGTCATAGAATACCAAAACGCTCTCATCTATTTCTCGTACTCTTCTTATCTCAAAGGTCATCCAATTAAAAGGCTAATACTTTTTCTATTAGTATAGACATTTATTTATTTCTCTTGATTTGGTAATATCTCATCAAGTAGAATCCTGCATTTTTATACGTTCTGCATCATTTCTAATATCATCAAGATTCATTGGGTTCATCATGGCAGTCATCTGCTCACTAACCTTCACGAAAGGCATTCTGCCAAAGAACTTTTTCTCCATGTGCAAGAATACTCAAAGACCGATCTTTAGACATAATTCCTGAAAAACAAATTAAGCGCCTCGTGGTAAGGTGCCAACTCTGCTTCTATTGGCATTTCATTGAGTGCCTCCTTAGCTACCCTATCACGAACCTTTACAATGACAGGTCCATGCTTCCATACCTCAAACTGTTCTTTTGGACATCAGCCCTAGCCTGTACAGAATAATAGATTCGCCTTGAGAAAATACCTAAAAGTTGTAGAGTTTCATTTCATCTATCTCAGTATTCGTCTCATCTTTTATATCTTTTGGCTTTAGAATATAAGAAGCTACTTTTATTACGTCAATCATAGGAATCTGTTGTGATATACCTCTTTTATATTTTCTAATCTGCGTATTAAGATTTTAGTGATTCCCACCACAAAAGTACTAAGACAAAACTATAAAAGCAAGACTTTGAATTAAAACCTTCTTCCTTGCGAGCATCTTTTCTCCTTTTGTAATATAAAAGGGGACTCAAGTCAACAGTAGACAAGTGAAACAAGTTGTATGAACAAGGGTAAAATAAAAGACAAAGTAACATGGTTATGAAGTTGAACAAGTCAACAGATGGTAGACAAGTGGCTTGCTATAAAGAAAAAGCTTGTTCTTATGTTACTCTGTCTCCATAACAAGCAACTTGTTTACGTCTAACTCATCAGCCATATTACTTTTGTCTCCTTTGCAAACAGCTCTTGCTCGTCCACTCGTCAACCATATTGCTTTGTCTCTCTTCCATAGTAGCATTTACTCGTCTAACTCGTCAACTATCGTAATGAGATATTTCACAGCCTGAAAAGTCGAAGGGCGTTAATTCCATTCAGATTAACGCCCTTTTGCTACAGATGCCCTTCAGACACTGCACTTTTGAGACCTATAACAAGCACCTGAACAATCCATACAACTCATTGATTAATAAAACACATACCAAGACCCCGAAAATAACACTTTTTAGCACCCTACCCTTTCGTCAATTAAAATGCAAAGGAAATTCTAAAATCAGGAACTACGAATTTTTATTCTTTTACAGACATTGTTTGAACTTTGACTATGGTTTGAACCTGCAGATTACGCTAATTACGCTAATGCTTATTGTAATGTAATTCGTGTCATTCTTAATATTCATAGTCGCTTATTAGTAGTTGACCAAGTCAGACTTGTAGATAAGCCACAGATTAACGATGTCATAATCATAGATTATAGTTGTGATTATGAGTTCTGATTTCATTACTATCTTTTACGCTTAAATTTTATTTTCAGATGAATAAACAGTTTTTATTAGCTGCCTTATTGCTCCAGCCCTTTAGGATTGTATGCATAGGCTAATGGGATGGTGCAGTAGAATTGAAAAAGCAAGCGCCAAAAGAAAGAATGATTCGGGGCATTGGTGAGGACCAAGACGCGTTGTGCACGCTCAGTGGATATGTGAAGACCATGTGGAGAACCACTTATCAATGCAACTATCACGACCTCACACGACAGAGGCACGATGACGAATGCCTACGGACATTTCTCGCTCACGTTGGGCGAGGACGACACGAAATAAGGTGTAGCTACGTGGGATCTCAAAACCCTTATTGAGACCATTGACCTATCTGCGAAGCCAAAACCGCGGCATCATCTTGCGAGCAGAGCACAGTTGAGATGGGGTGGTTGTGACGATGAGACCTGAACTCCACCTTTGTTTGAAGCGCAGACTGGAAAACTCTCTCTCACGAAGATAAAACGGAGTACCGCACGATGAGTGGTCCGGATGTTATCAAAGACCTTACAGCGCGATGTACGAGCCTGGCAGCGGTATGGAACTTGCAGCGGTCTCTACACGTTCATGGTGGTATGGCGGCGAAAACCTCTTCTTACTCGACGGTACTCCTCTCTACTCCTTTCAGCCAACCGTGAAGGTCTTTTTCTCCTCGTTCAATGCCGATGTAGTGAAGAATGTCGAGCTTCCTATAGAGCGGTGGCACACGTTATGGCGGTCGTCTGTCGAGTGTTATCGACGTTCGCACGGCTGATGGCGACCTTTATAACACCCAGCGGCTATCATGTCAACACTCGATGGTGCCTTCCATATCGAGGGACCTATTAAGCCAAGGTAGGGCATCCTACAACTTCGGTTTGCGCCGTAGCTGGATGGACCTCCTCACGCGCTGCCTTTGCGATAATGAACCACAAGAAGCGGCAGATGGATAAGTTGAGTATGTCGTATGTTTCTTCCATGACAAACTTCGATTGACCAGTATCTTCAATGAACGTTCGCGAATGTCGCTCAGTGTCTCTCTCGGGTGAGGACCGATTAGACTCAAAAGACAGTGGCTACAATAACAATAGCAGTGGTTATAGCGAGCATGAACATCTATGCGAATCGCTTCCCACGCGGGTACACAATGCGCCTTAGACTGGAACTACCAATTCTCACCGAGCTCTTTTGCTAACTCACAGCCGTCTCCGCACAATCGCTCAGCAGTTGCTAGCTCACGACACGGTGGGATTTACACGCCCTGGAGAAAAGAACAACTAACATTGACCTCTCATGGCTATCGTTCATCTATTGATGACGTCGGCTATCGAGCAGCTTTCGACTTCGTCAAACCCTCGTCACCACATTCGCTTTGGTCAGGACCTTTACCCTATCATCGCTTCCAGCCTACAGACACAACCACGTTTTGATAACTATCAAACCAATAGGTGAGGCAAAAGGCGGCGATCGAGACCCACAGTTATACATAAGATATGGCGTCAGCTGACCTTCTATGCGAGGGCGAGATAGATACTCAAGGCGAGATGGAGCCTCAGCAGGGGTGTGAGTGCCGATGTCTTCCATATGTAGCGGTAAAAGGCCTTCCGCAACGCTGAGTCCACGTCTTTCGATGAAGTTCCAGCCAGCGGGCGCCTGTCTCTTAAGGCAAGCTACACGCTGATGAGCCAGTTTGTACATAAGATTGCAACTCTTCCTCGATCTTTCCAACCGACTACTGGGAATTGCCAACGGCGGCTCGTCTACATCCGATGCGCTCTTGGCGGGTGGCTGCAGGAGCCTATGAAACCTAACAAGCACTGGTTTGCTCTCGATGGAGCTTAGCTACAAGCGTTCAAGTCATATCACTGCAAATATTCAAGTTGGGCAGGATTCGACCCTCAGCAATAACTGGGACTATAGTGCCATGGAGGTGATGGTCGCTCTTATGGTGTGAGTGGATGCTGATTTGACAACGTTTCTAACCTCACACTACATGGTTCTTACACCTCTCTTGGACGGAGAGGGTTGATAGCTTACCGATGGTTGGTACTATATATAAGTTTGACAGCATCATAGCTCACCCTCACTGGAAGATGGAGACATCACAGAAAGGTGCAGCCTTCGCAGCATGGACCTTCCACACGGGTAACCGCGCGACAAATCCCTACTCAGTATCGGATTGCCTGACGTTCCAGCGCAGGAGCAGGGAGAGATTGACCTTTAATTCATCGGACTGAACTTTGTTCGCAAGCCTAGTAACGTTATCTTGCCAGCTTATCACCGTCTTGACATCGGCTGACTTCACCGCTGACCAAGAAGGGCATGAGCGCATCTGGAACCTCAGTTTCTGATGACCTGTACCACCTGCGATTCTATGTGGGTGCATGTGAAGATTGACAGACCTACTAGATGAAGATAAAGACATCAGCGTTCATCCTGTTGATTCCATCGTTTCGATTACGCATTTAGAATTCTAGTTTCGAACATAGAAAAGATATTTTCCTCACTCTTCCTTGCTCTATCGGTCGATGAGTTGCAGGATGATTTCAGTGTCAACAATCTGCCTGATGCAAAAACCAAAGTTGGTTGTCTCTATTGTATGCCTTCCGGCGCCGACCACTTATGTCCGGTGTCACGTGGCATACCTGTGAAACAATATAACACAGACAGAGAGAATGTGATGATTGACTGATGCAGTGATCAGCTATCAGTTGAACGGACAGACGAGGACGGTGACAGCCATGTGGGCAATGGTCGCTATCGTGTTGTGGGACAACAGAGGCGAGGCGATAAGGTGCAGTTGCGTGTTGAGCGCAAGGGCTTAGAGGCTGTCAGGTCGTCTGCAGAGTTCCACCGATGCTCAGCAATATTGCACACATGGTACGTATGAAGAAAGACCCTTCAGCAAATGTAGGACTTCTTTGCGGCTGCGCGCTACCTTACCGACCCTGCCCAGACACGTTTGATTATTATACGTGCGTGTCAGAGTAGAGAAGTTGCGCTACCTTTATGTTACCTGTTTTAAAAATATGGGTGGCTGTATACAGGAGGTGATGAACGCCTACTATTCTTACGCTGACTATATGGAAGGGACGTGAGCAACAACTATGAGCAGTGTGGCTGTAGATACGTCTTAGTAACTGAGTATATACCTCTCAACAGCGAGTGAACCGCTCTGAACCCATTGTCAGACGTGACGATGATTTCAGACTTCAATGGCTTCTATAAAGCAGTTCTATGTCTTCGGTATGCGACAATCAATAGCCAGGGACTACACTTCGTCTGAACGTTGGAACCTTACACTGGAATAAAGATGAGACCAGAGTCTTTGGCAGGCTAAAGACAAGTATGCGTATAGAGGAAGGATTGCAGTTAGAGTTCTATCACATCGCCCCAGCCTACCCGTTTCTACAGGCTTTTGAACGATGTTTCTACCAGTTCCCTTGCTCGACGTGGGCCTCTCTACTATCCGTACCACCACGGCAATATGCTGGTACTAGGAATCTGTGCTGGGTTTTAATAGCAGGTCTCAAAAAGCATTAACGAGCCCAAAAGCCTCATGCGCAGCACAGCCAGCCCTCACCCACCCCTCCCCCAGAGGAGGGCGCAAGCACTCGTGATACCCCTTGGCATGGAAAACGATTTTGAGTTAATAGCTATAAAAGACATAACAAGACGCTACTGTTTTATTCTTTTATCATCCTCACAGACAAAAAGCACTTCTTTTACGGGACTTCGACCAGGTGAGGATTTGACATTACGTACATCAGATCAAAAACACCTATCATCCTGTCAGCACAGAATAAAAAGTAGGTTTGCTAAAAGGAAATCAGTTAGTTATAAACAGCATAAGAAAAGGTGTAATTGGACTAGAGGGCTGTGGCCAAAGGCACCTATTGCAAACAATTAGGCGTTTATAGGAAAGGATATAAGAAAAAGCCTACTAGCCCTCTCAGATGGAAGGGGAACTAAAAATACGTGATACCTATTGATTTGGAAGGGTCTTTTCTAGGGTCATCTCACAGCGAATTGTTTCCTGCACTCCCCCCTCTCTGCAGGAGGAGGGATTGAAGAGGTGAGAGCTCAGTGGGAGTATCTCGCTATCCCTCCCTCTCCATTCGGAGGGGCTGAAATGAGGCTCAAAACTCCACCGTCACCCTACCATTTTATCTATCGTCAGTGAGGTAGTTTGGAACAGCATAGTTGCTGTCCGGCGATGTCTGTCTCACCCAGTAATACAGGTTGACATTGTTGATACCAAGGTTCCAGACCAGTCAGACCGAGCCAGATATTCTTAAGGGTTATGTTGCGATGACCGTCGTTGTTGTCTAATAGGCGGTAGCTCATACCGATATCGGCACGCTTGCAGCTGGTGCTCGGAAGGTGTTATTCTCAATTCCTTGGTGGAGCGAGAATGGAAGACCGTCTGCATAAAACCAATTTCAGCGACGCATACGCCAACGCGTCGTACCTGGGAAGAAATCCGTGAAATAAAGGTTGAGGCGCATAACGCCTGCGGTCGGTTGGGGTGAGATACGCACCATTTAACTTCATACTCGTGTTCATCACTCAGCGTCAGCCATGAGTCAACACCGGAACAAACTCTAAAGGTTTAAGGTCGAGACCTGTTGCGTGTCCTGTGGCTGTATTCTCACCCGTAATGCGTCACCTTCACATTGTCAGCAGGGTAAGGAACGAGGCGTGAGGTGCCTTATAATAAACCTACGCAGTGAACCAAACGGACGACCAGCATCTCAGGCGATGGGTCGCCTGCCAATGCGTGGATAGACTGCTGTGCGCAGACTCTTCTGATTGGGCTGTTGCTGCGAGTGACACCATTGACGATTGACGTGATGTCGCGAAGCTCTATAGAATGGTGCCTGATAGTAGATACCACTGCGATGCGGAAACTAAGGTTGCGGTTTCTGCGGTGTGATCGTCAGCGATGCACGTGGGAGAAAAGACTCTCACCGTTGAAGTCCCAATGCGCAAAGCGGGCGCCATAATTCAGTGTGAAAAGCGTTGGAACAGAGTCACGAGTCTGGAAGTTCCATGTGTCCTGCAAGTAGCTTTCAGAAGCGTTTCGCCTTGAGTTCGTTACGAGCGTGAAGCAGTAAATCATCTTCAAGTCACGCCCCGTATGCGGAACATTGTAGCCCGCTGAATCGCGGTATTCATGTTCAGCGAGTTCTCCCTTGATACGCTCAGTTTGCAGAGTCACTGCGCCTCAATCTTATGTTTGCCAGCCCGATGCTGCATCATCAGCTTCAAACTCTTCACGTCAGCATTGAGATAGTCGCGAGAATGCTGCATATACGTACCCACACCGAGGTTTTCCGACGTCTCCGTCTGTGTCAGCCAGTACTGTCCTTGAATGTCATAACGCTCTGCTCCCTTCGTTGAAAACCGATGCGAGGAGGGGAGGTCAGTGCGTGAACTCAAATGGCGTGCAATAACGAGCAACAGGTGAAGGTCTCTCTGTCATCGAAGGTAAACACGGAACTTCTTCCGTTCTGCAGCGTTCGAAAGTTTGTCTCACGGTCTTCTGGCTCGAAGATTATAACGAGTTTGTCGAGGATGTTACCGATGAAGTCTACCTGCCAACGTTTGTTGGGTTGCCATGAGAGATAAGTCTGATAATCAAGGAATGACGGACGATATTCGCCCTTTGTCTGGAAGTGATCCAAGGAGGTAACGATTGGTTTTATAACGCACACCATTGGTCCCAGTCAACTTCTTCGCTAGCCAATCCAGGGTGGGCACTGGCACTACAAAGTGAGGCAGAGATAGATGCTTCCGTCTTCTTTGGACGTTTTATAGGTGATGTCCAAAGCCGAACTCATCTTGTCACCATATTTTGCTTCAGATCCACCGGTTGAAACCAACTCTACCTGTCAGGATTGATAATAGAGTCCTTCTTGTGTCCACTTCGCGCACAAGAGGGCAGGAACTACTTCTATGTTATTGATATAGACAGGTTCTCATCAGAAAATTGCCACCACGCGTTATATTGTGATGATAAGCTCGGTGGGTCAAGACACCCACGCCTGTGTCTGTACCATTTCTTCGACAGCATTGCCGAAGTAGAGGTCCTTGTGTTGGTTTTTGGGTCTCAATTCTTCCATTGTCCCGTGCTACACTTTTGCCTGCACTCTTCCTCAATACAGTGTCGTCAGCAAGCTGCTAGACAGTGTCTCTGCTTTTCCCTTTGGGCGACAGAATCTTGTCTTGGTCTTGTAGCCAGTGTTGGAAGCGCACCTTCACCCAGAGTCTTCACTCTACAACTGCATAATTAGACTCCTCTTTTAGGTTGGTCATCGCCAGATTTTCCTGCAGTAACTACCATGACAGAAGCCAACTCAATGGGGTTCGTCCTTGTCAGAGAAACCTTCCCTTGCAGTCGTGAACGATTGCAAATGCTAACTGGGCTGTCAGCATGAACAATAGTAGTAATATATGTTCTGAATATCCACGTTTCGTACATTATATAACGTTGCTGATTTTTGTTTTATTGTCTCTCAGTTGCTTAGAAGTGAGAGACTTGTTGCAAAAGCTATTCTTGCGCTTTACCACGGTTCCTCATCAGCGGATATAGTGGATGCCTCATTGGCCCATCCCTCTATAATTGAAATCTATCTTTTTGTTTTATCCCAAGTACCACTTGCAGGTGCGTGCATTTCCGCTCTCACGATCTTCTCGATGGCTTCTCGGTCGCGCAGCGACACGCTCCGCAGGTAAGACCCATCTCTGTTCAATCTCCTCAAAGCCCTTCTCTTGGCAGCCATACCGAAACACTCCAGTGACAATCATCTCGATCACTTCAAAAGTGTTCACGAAAACAGCACGAAGGTCGTCTGACGTCGATTCGAAATCAGCTACGGTCGGTACGAGGTCATCACCTGAAACCAGCATATCACTCATTGAGTTATCATCGTCATCGCTAAATGGAGCGTCGATACTCATAGCAGTGGACTGTCTGCACAGCTCCTGACGGATGCGAGCCTCGTCAATGCCTGTCAGCTCTGCCAACTCATGGATGAGAGGGACGACGGTTGTGTTGCTGCACAAGCTCGTTCGTTACCTGATTAATCTTTGAGATGGCACCCACACAGATTCAGCGGGAAGACGCACGATACGACTCTGCTCAGCGATAGCCTACAGATACTCTGTGAATCCACCAAACAGCGTATGAGATAAACTTAAAACCACGGTCTCATCAATTTCTCTGCTGCACCTTTACCAAATATCTCGTCGATTGGGTCGGTGAGAAGAGTCCTAGTGCTGATACTGTTGCTTCTGAAACGACAAACGGAGGTTGGCAGCAATCAGTTTCTCCTTGCGCACCTCGCCCGCCACTCGCCTCGTACTCCTGTGCCCAGCTCAATCTCTTCGTCAGCGGTAATCGTCGGTTCCGACCAATCTCAACGAGATACTTATCCAGTGCCTCGTGATCGGTTGGTGATACTTTTTGAAATCTTAAGTTGTCTCATGAATTTATTTCTATTTCCTCCTAAAAATATAGCTAATTTCCGTTTATCCAAGAAATTATACGGCGTGCAAAGGTACATATATTATATGACTAACCAAATCCACACACCTTTGGTTTGTATATTTTATCTATACGATTTCGCGTCGCAATCAGCTATTCTGTGAACAAAATCAGTGTGTGTTGCCTAAAAACCGTCCTTTTATGGGTAAATAAATGAGTGCCTTATAATGATTTCTGATGCTAGAGAAAGAGCGTTTTTGCTCTAACATATGTGCGGACGCGTACATATCGATGTTCTACTTCGCACAATTGGTGCTAAGCCTTGAATAGGAAATAAATATAGGTGCAGGATCCTGTTTTTGTCAATTCTTGTCAGTGGGATTCATAAGCATATAAACGGAAAGAGGCGACTAGCGTAGGGAGAAGAAAAGGTGGTGATAGAGTTACCCTACACCACCTTTATACTTATAAATATGCTAAAGATTACTTCCAATTCTTCTGCTAACTTCGTCACAGAGTTGATGGTTATACGCACGCCATCTATTCCTTTTTATCTTCGAGCCTTCTATTCGGTAGAGCCAACCACTTTTTGAGAGTTGAAAAGTTAGTTGTTCAATTGATATCCATTGTACATTCAATTTCCTTCATTCTGTCGATGGGCCTCAAGCTGTGCCACCATATGCTCAAGGTTTTCGTCTTTGTAAACTCCTTCATCTTGTCAATGATGAAAGCTTTCTATCAACTTCGGTCATAGCATGCTAATCTCCCCAGCGATGTTCATTGTATTCCCCTTTTAGAAAGCGTGCTAGGTAACGGTGGACTTGATCTCCATATCTCATATTCTCTTTGTAGCCATTCTTCAGCGACTTTACCGAAGATAGAAAGGTGTTATATTGATATTCACGATAAGAACGTCTTTTGTAACCTCTTTTGTACTACTCATCATAGCCTTCATCTTCGGCCTTACTCGCCTCTACGTTCGCATGATTAGTGCTGTAAGAGAGTCAGAGTTCTGTGAGTGCAAACTTTCGAAAGCCTTGCACGCTGCACTCACGTCCTTAGTTTCCCATGATCGAGTAATCTTTCCAGGCTGCATCGTCATATTAAAGCCGTTGGGACATTGATCAGGCTGGATGATCATATCTCCGTCTGTGTGTTAGAGACGACTGATCTCCATCTACCACTACTGTCTTTGGTCAGTATGTTCGATATATACCACCATCCCGGAGAATCTCTATGCGTTTATCTTCATCTGTCTGGTTGCACCTGTACCGATTTCAGGAGCCAGCCGCAGCGGACATCGTCTTAATCTCTTACCATCGGTTTCATAGGTTGCCTTTTCCCTTTCACGGAAACTTTGCTCCAGTTAAGGTCTGGGCGTTCCAACGCTGTTACCGCAAGAGAGCGAAGGCAAACGTAAAGTGAGATTTCTTCATATCGAAATATCGATTGGCACCAACTCTTTCTACCAGTTTCGTAACAGAGGTGGTAGACATTTCCATTTCCCATCGTCATGTTTTACATCCGTGCTGTATTCGTGTAGCCCAACCCGTGTTGGGAGTTTTGTAATGATGCGTGACCGTCCACGTGTTTGCCATACCCGTCTAACTTCATCTGTCCCAGTGGCATCGGGTTCTGACCCATACATCATCAGCACCCATCTGCTTCATCTTGTTAATAAAGGCTTTCCATCAAAGTCTGAGTCCATATTGCCGTTAATCTACACCAGCAACGCGTGTGATGAGTGCGTTTGCGCTCCTTGTTAGCTCATGGAAGCTCAACAATGATGCTTGATGCCATACCCTGCATGTCACTTATTCTCTGCACACCCATGCGTCTGAGAGGTCTTGCAAATAATTGAGAAAGAGGGCGCATATTCGACATGACTCGATAAACGCTACTTTGGTGAAACTAGCTGTTCAGAACACTAGCCATCTTGTACCTAGAGCAGGTGCCTTCTCATTTCTGGATTGGCGTTGTGAGAGAGTCAATACGATATGTCATCTGCAAACACTGCTGTGTTTGGACCTCAGTATAGTCAGGGGTCCTTCACCTTTCTCATTGGCGTCCGTCTTTGGGAGCATGTGGATGACATTGCTGAGGCTGGTTCAGCATGTTTCCTGTCTGCTGTGCAATTTCCTTACTGCCTTCAGCATCTTCCTTATTGGTTTGTCAGTACTGACGATATATCTAACCGTCATGCAGTAGCAGCATCTTGTACGGTAATCTCTTTGTTTTGCTGGTAAGGTCTTTTACACACTATCTCAGAACCACCACTCTCACAGGGTGTAGCTTTGTAACATCAGCTTCACGGTTTCATGCAAATGTGGCTTAATTCACCTTTTGGAAATTCAGCACAGATTAAAGGTCTGGGCGTTCAACACTGCTACAGCGAAGTAGCCTCAAAGAGGCTGACAAAGTGATTTTTCATAAGACAACCGGTTGGTACAGATTGGAGTTTTAGAATTTAGAATAAAAGATTCGCGGCCAGCGCGTTTATAAGCATTTCCCGTGTAGCTGCACGCTGTAAATGTCACCGCAGACCTAAATCTATACACAGTATTATTGACGAGATAGGCATGTACCTTGCAGTAGTGGCACGATGCGCGGGCTGCGCCAAACACACTATGTCACGAGCGCGTGATCTGCTCAAACATATAGGGACACTAACGGATGGACGCACCGTGTCTTCCTTAATCTTGCCTCAGTCCTCCTCAGTGCCATCCCAGTGGCAGAAGGAAGAAACCGCCGTCGCCACGCTTCTCCTTGGGCACTCTCATAGTTCTCACTGCACATGGGCTGAGCCTCCACGGAGTCCTTGGCCTTGCCATGAGATGTTGTCCTGTAGATCGTCGGGCGAGGAGTTCTTGATACGCTCAACATGTGCCGTCCAAAGGCTTACACGCTCTCCTTCTCTAATGTGTCGCGCCGTATCACCTCGTCAATGACTGTTCTCCGTCCACGACCACTGCCGCCGAGACCGTACAGGCCACACCCTTCAACTCGTAGTCAGCAGATTTCGAAAGCCCGACGCTTGTTGTCAGCATCGTCACATAGCTGGTGATTCCCAACGCACTTGCGGGCTGATCAATAACTGGTTACGCATCGTCTAGACTCCTTCAGCTGCTCCTCACCGCTAGTTAGATTTGGTGCGATAGCCACCTGGAACCGGGCAATCTGGAGAGACAGAGACCGTTGTATCAGTCCAGAGTGGGTCCATGATAGTGTTTCGCAGTACTGAGACAGTAACGCTGCAAGAGGTAGCCCAGCCGTGCTCTGGCTTGTTCTCCTTGTTAAGGAGGTAACGTCGGGCCATGACTTTTGCGAGTTCCTGACTACAGAAAGCCATAGTACCGCTCTGGAGGCCTTACCGTCATGCATCATTGCCTCAATCGACATATGAGGTATCAGCACCAGCACGAGCAGTCGTCACTCTTGCACCCTGTGCGACGAGACGGCATGAGCCACTTCCTCAGCGAAGTCAGCGCCAGACGCACGCAGCATGGTCTTATGACCTCCTTCTCCAGCCTCCTCCGTGGCGTGGGCCGTGTGACCACTCCTGCCAGGAGGACTCGGACGTGCGAAGGAAAGGACGTACACGCATCACCACAACGTGGCATTTACACACTGGTTTGCATCAATGGCGGATCGCGCAAGAGTGAGATCCAGTTTTATAGGTATTCAGATGATGGGTCTCACTGGTGGGACGGATGGTCAGCTCTTCCTCCCAGCTTTGCGTTGGGTCGAGCACTGCAGCATTGCCGTCCTCATAGCCAGCGCTGCAGACGATGGTGAGTAACGCTTACAGCACACTCCTTCGTAGTCAGCCTGCTTGCCATATAGCCTCACGAGAGGGCTCTACGGAATCAGCGTCCCAGGGTAAGCGTTCTGCACCTGTCTCCCTTACCAGACAGCTTGTCAAGCTGTGCCTGAATCTTCTCCCAGATGACGCGCAGCCGTATGAGCGATAACCGCTTTAACCACGTGCGGCAGACTGCCAATCAAGTCTGCACTATGCCGATCATTGTACCATTGACAGTAGTTGTCTCCTCTGCGGTCATCTCTTTACTGGTTCTTTTGCCGCAAATATATATTTCATTATTTACTTATTTTGCATCTGCGGGACCCATTTGTCTGCTGGGCCACGCATTTCCCTTTTGCGAGTATGCCTGAAACTAGCTTTGACACTGGAATGCGGCTAGAGAGATTCAGAGAACAAAGACTGTTCCGCTTGCTAATACCAGCCTATCACTTTGCATAATGCAAATGAAGTGCAAACAGAAACTTGCTCACTTTGCCAGGATTAGCTGTGCAAAAATGCATGTTAGCTTAATGCGTACACAATGGCATGTATTGTTTAACTTGCACGATTCAAAATGGGTGTTAAATGTGTGGCATAGAAAAGCCAAGCCAAAAGGTAAAGATATTAATCCAATAAATACGTTTGATTACTGAAGAATATGAAAATGATGAGCCAGCAGGAATGTGTCTCCTCACTGTCGTGAAGTTGTCAAACGAAACGACAAGTACAGGTACATTAATCAGGTGGCGGTGCTGGACGGCATTAGGCGAAGCATCGTCAGGTCGATGTGGTCCGTAATGGTGAGGCACAGCTGACGTGCCACTATCGAGTGGTGCTGCTCTCGAGTGCTGCCTGCCTCATCGAGATCGATCACGCCGGACCAGGTGGCACGCGAGGCCGCACGCGGTTGCCAGGCACGCGTGTCGACAAGGTGACGGATGCTAATGCCGTCGAGACTGTGTGAGAGGTTACAGCTGACTCCCAGGCATCCTCTTCCCGTTAGACGTTTTCAGAGCCTCAGGCGCGAAAGCTGCTCGGGGCGACGCCTCGCAGAAGTTTCGCTTCTTTGATGCAGCGCAACTCTAGCATGACGTTGCTGTCAGGGTTTACGCTGATGCGACAGTGCGACAGCATCAACCTCCCATTGCTCACGGCGTCGTGCTGGAAGCGGTATCATCTTGCCTCACGTCGTGGTGTAAGCGGCCCGTCAGATTCACGTTCAGTACGGGGCTTTCAGTTGGTGCCAGCCCCTATCGAAAGACACAGACTGTTAGTCGGTACTTCGCCAGTATGTTTGCCTCGCCCATCATCTGAGGATGGTTCGTCAGGCAAACGGCAGTTTCACTCTAAATTTCGTTTAATTATACTTTGAGGGTTTGAACTTTTATGATACAGACCGTACCAGCAACACCACAGATTTCTCTAATTTCGCGAATGCTTGTGTACTAAATAATTCCCGTGTCATTCGAAGTCGTAGTCTCAAATCGCCGGGATTCGAAAGTTCAAACTCAAGGATCAAAGGTAAAAGTTTCAACGAACTTTGGAAGGGTGCCTGTACTTGTTTTCGTAGGATAATATTAGAAGTGATGAGCGACATGGAGACATCCGCGACGAGAGATAACATTGCTATGTAAGTTTCATAGCACAGTTCGCCCGTTCGTTCATCATCCAATGTAACATTAGTCAGTTGACCAAGAGTCTAGCCAGAGCCAATCAACGTACAGGTGAGAGTTGTCCCAGCACGAAGGAATGGGCGTGACAGGCGGGCGTTCCGCACCCAGATCATCACTGATCTTCATCTGACTTTATCTAAATAACCTCTGCGCACTCTACATTGTCAGGTCAATCCCAGTCAATCCTGGCATGTTGTGCTGTTAAGCCGTAGTTAAATCACTCACATTAGAAAACCTCAAAGTCTTCAGTACCATCGACATATGCCCAGTTCGCTGCCCCGTGACGACAAACGGCGGAAAGATTGCCCAAACCCTGGTTCTTCGCAATCACCAATATAGTTACCGATTCTACTGTGCTCCTATTAACTGCTAGACGCACTGCCAGAGCCAATAAGGTCGACACTCTTCTCACATCTTAACCCAGCCATAGCGCAAGTTCAACTTGCGATTTTGGTCAATGGTCCAGCACCACCTAAAGCAAGCTGACCATGCCAATTGCAGAGCTGCATTATCTGGTCTGGATATTTCGCTTTTCCTGTAACATGGCAGGTATAATGCCCATATAATAGCGTTAACAGTACAGGATATTGAGCCTCTAGTAACACATCTGGTCTTTTTCGGATATGTACGTAGGAGAGTGTGATATAGTTCGTGCTTATAGGATGGTTTCAATGGTATTTGACTGACACGTTTTAATGGATCAGTGGTATTGTGATGTTTACAAACAGGTTCATGTCTGGGCTGTCATTACATGATGACCAAATGAATTCATATTTGTGATCAGTACTACGCCATCTGATAAACGTACTATTCCTGTATTAGCAAGTATAGAAACGTTTTAGTGCTCTACATTTCCACTAGTAATGCATCGTCCGTGAAAGCAGCGATAAATTAGGTACAAGCTGTACTTACTCTGGCTTCATCGTTCTCTTATTCCATACAAGAAGGCTCGGTGCATGGGTGTATCCGTCTGCCTGCTGTCCCTTGGCTATTACAGATATACATTCTCTGTTATAAGCATCCACCGATATTCCAAGCTCGTGCTCTGAATTAATTCTAATCTGCTAACTGGTCAAGAAGACAGCCAAGTGAAAGAATATCGGTTTGGTGGTACAGTGTGACCTGTAACTAAAGTCGAAGAACAAACTGGCACACTAAATAGCTGTAAGTCACTTTACTGTCAGCACTATGGCCGTGGTCAGGACAGTTGTTGAAATATCGATTTGGAAGTCTGTATTACGCATTACGTTGGTATAATAATCAGTACGATTACGGTCAAAGCTATCTCAGTAGCATGCTCAAAAGCGTCAGCATAAAGGGTGATAACAATTCAGAGAATGTGAACTTAATTGGCTCCATCAGAAACCAGACCTTCTAAAGAATGTCAATTGGTAATCCATTGCGAAGATTTCTGCTTAATAGCTGTGTAAGATCAACTCCCACCTATCATTTAGTTAATGTACAAGCATCCCAGCCTGGCAGCTGAGAAGGAATAAAACTAGGATTAAAAGCGTCAGCGAAGAATATCCCTTTTATTATTCTTCATTTGGGTATTGAAAACGTGAGCGATATTCCAAGTTGGCATTGTAATCAAGTAGGACATTGATCAGTGGGAGGTAAAATTCTGATTTCTATTATTAGCCCTGTACAGGTGTGTGCATACAGGCTGAAAATTTGTACGATTAGTGTTATTCACTATCGTGTTGTCAGCATACCCTAACCCATTTCCACACAAGTTATGCCGCCACTGCGTACATCTATATTAGTCAAGACGCCCTAACACATTGCTGCGTCAGCCTGCAAAAAGATCAGAGGCGACAATTTATGTCATTTCCTCACCAGGCTTACAGTCGTCATTTAGGTTATTCATATTTCCGCAAACATAGCCAAACAGGGTGATCAGTAAACCGCATAAACAGACGGTACGTGGCGTTCGCTGTTTCCTCCACCAGATTTCCCCATTCCCTACTGTCAATATTTGTAGCCTTTTCAGTTGAACATCCATCACGTATTTCTTGTCTCTACCACCTCGCGAGAAAACATTGTATTCTCACAAGACGGTCACTCCGCTTCCATGGTTTACACCATATTATAAGTGAGCAGATTTTCAAACGCCCCATAACAGTATCTCACGGAAAAATCTTTTCACATTGAAGCAAACTCAATAAACTTGTTAACATATATGCGTCCATCCTTGCTTGGTTCAGCGCCGGGCAGCTTCAGCGGAATAAGGGGCGTCGAGCGCCGAGCCTTCCTGCTTGGAAAGCGTCGGCATTACCGACAATCAATACTCGCCTTTATGATAGAACTTCACCTTTGTGTATAACAACCCATATCTCCTTTAGTCCTGTTTCGGTCATTTCAGAAGGTATTTCTTCTCTGCTTATCTCTCGCTTATAAAAAACTAACGCGGTGAACACCGTGGTGACATAAAATGTCTTCCAGGTATGCGAGGATATAATCACCTCATACATTGAATCGTTATCCTATATCAGATGTTTTCCAGCTCTGTTCTTCATTCGATATTCTTTGAAACCTTCGTTGAAGCAACGGCCTGAGCTGTCATTAGCGTTAGCACTTCAACTAAGCAGCCGGGGACAGCTCACATGAGTATAAAGTCTTGCACTCACCTTCAATGCTAATATAGTTTGTCCCTGAGGTTTGTCTTCCAGTATATATGCAGACAGTAGACACTATAGAGTTAAAGCTAGCTTCAAAAGGTTTTCATATTTTATTCTCAATGTTTGATTCATATTGTTTTACCAAAGGTATGGGTAATAGAATTCCTCCAGAAATTATCTTTTTAAGGAGTAGGAAATAACGCTTGCTTGTAGGTCGTAAATCCAGAGATACTCTTCTAAGAAATATCAGAAGGTATATTGTTTTATCCGTTTTTTGTCTGATATATCTGGCGTAGTTAGAGTTCTTGGATGAAACAGACAGAATGGATTTTGCTGGCGCCAAACCGAACTTTTTCTATCGTTTTGCAATTATATTTCCTCACGAAGTTAAGCTATAATTTGAAACTTGTCTCAATCGTATTCTTTATATATTAACACACTTCTGCTGAATATACAAATGTTTTTTAAACAAGAAAAATCATTTATTTTTTTTTGCCATTGTGCTACCTCCGCATTATTTCGTAGTCGATAATAGTTCAAATCATAAGGAATTAACTACAGTGCACAGACTAACACAATTTTACACTGAACTTTGGGGTTTGAACATTGAACTTTATGATATGTACCTTTAAGACTACTAGTCTACCGCAAATATTTTAATTTTCTACTTTGAACTTTAGAACGAACTTTGAACTTTATGATATGTACCTTTGTATTTCTAATTACATGAATGACACAATTTTTTATACTTTAATTTTGAGTTTGAACTTTGAACTTTATGATGTGCCGCAACTGTGGCCTATAATTACGCAGATGACGATTATTTGCTTAATAGGATGGCGTAATTAAATTCGTAGTCACCGAGTTCGTTCAGCCAAACATCAATCGGCTGAAATTTGCTTGTCCTTAAAGTTCAATTTTCCATCTCAATGTTCAAAGGTAAAAGGAGCATCTTTATGAAGCCAAAGGCGTTAATTCACATAGATTAACATGCACCATCTAACGCCTTTTCTTCTCTTTATCCCAACTGACTCGTCAACTCGTCTAACATTAACATATTTGCTGTCTTCCTCATAAACAACGTTACTTGTCTACTTTTTAACTTGTCTACTCGTTCACCATGTTACTTTGTCTTCCTCACCAAACCTTGTTTTACTCGTCCATATAATTACTTGTCTGCCTTAATTAAACGGGTGCATGGTGATGTGTCCGGCACTCGGTGGGGAACGTGACTCCCACTTTTGCCTGCAAACTGGTCGTGGAGCAGGTAGTTACAGTCGCGTGGTGCAGCACCGGGGATTTTCACCGCACCTCAAGTCCGGCAACAGATGGAAGGTGCGGCGCATGAGGTCGACAATATCTTTCAAGGTCGCGCACGAAGGATGAGGTAGTTGCAGATCAGACGGCCATTGGACCCCAGATAGCGATCTTTCACTCGTCATCATTTTTGCGGAGAGGTGGCGGCCAGTGTTCAGCCAGCGTGTGGATAACCGACGTGCACTGGCTCACGATTGGGATTCTTCATTACGGATGTCCGAAGGAATTGGTAGCTGGTCTCGCCATACTTCGTCCTTGACTGCGCCAAAATGCCACGCAGCAGGCGGCACCGTGTGTGGTCAGTAGTAAAGGAGATTTTATTCAGCAATTCTTGTTAATTCATGATTCGTATTTGGTGGAATTCATAATTCACCGAATTCACCAGGTGGTTACTAGTAAGCGTAATGTATCCATCTTTACAGGACTTTGTGGGTTTTGTGCGCTAAACAGGCTTCTGCTTGTTTTGCAAGGTTCCGTAAGAAATTGTGGAATATAAGTAAACAAATTACTTATTCTATAACTCTGCCACAATGGTAATCATAATTATGAATTTTGAATTATAAATTATAATTACCTCTAAGTACCTTGTGCCATAAGCTTTGTGATACGCTCCAAGTCCATGTACTGGCTGGCTGCTGTCTTTCCAGGCAGGTTTGTCATGACACGGAAGGAGACTAGAAGGGTTTGATGGTGTAGCAGACCGCAATAGAACAACTCTCCATATCGACATGTTGCCCTCTGGGAAGTCCATGATCTGTTGCATCTTCCTCCGCATTGAGTTGACAAACCCTCTTGACGATCTGATCCAGCCTTGACCAGGTCGCCTTGCAATCAGGTAGGTTGTTCCGCTTGACAGTGCCTTTTCAATCAACTCAATGGGAGCCTTGGCAGAAGCAACAGGCATACCGATAATCGGCCATAAGCTACCTCGCATCTCACGGTAGGCGTCGTGGCACTCCGTTGCCACCGCCACATCCGTAACCTCAATGAGTATCAGCTCCACCCGCACAACCAGCAGAATAGCTGGAAGGTCCCAGGTGACAGCGAATAATATCTCCAACGGCACCGATGGCGGGTTTACCTTACCGATACCACACTACTGCAGAATAGTTCCTTATCTCTAACTGTCCCTGGCAGTCTTGTGATTAAATGTTTTCGTCTCAGTATTTGGAAAGGTGCTGGTTACGCGAACTCTTTGGCCATCACAACGATAGTTCCTATTTTCATGCTGCAAAGTGCGAAAAGTTACCGTTGGATATTATGGTTCTTAGTTTTTGTAACTGCAGAAATTAATCATTGTCTGACATAGCAAGGGGTAAATAAAATAAAGCTTGGAAAAGATTTCTGCAGTGTACTGGTAGTCGTGTTGTTTTGCGCGATTATCGTTCGCTTGCTTCTTCGTTTCCAGTAAACAGGTGGATTCTCTGTCGCCACCGCGATGCCTCAGCAGGTGTCGGTTCGGCGGGAAATGACAGTATCAGAACCGTACTGGTGAGGCAGCACGCTGGACAAGGCGCCATCTTCGGTGGGTATGCCTACCTGTCAGATGTCGCCATCGTATCAGTCAACGAACCGGACATTGCTCGCAAGGTGATGAACACCCCACCTTTGGTTGCCAGACAGTAACGTAGTTTCTTTGGCCTTGTCTATCTCTTAGGCTTTTGCTCTGTCCTGTTGCACGACCTTTGACTTCCGACAGTCGTTGGCAACGTGCGTTAGCTATCATATGGGCTTTCTCGTCTGTTTCCTCATCATCGGCTGACGGTCACCTCTGGAAGGTAATGGCGTTAACTATCTTCCCGCAGCGTTGCCGGTATTATGTAACCTCAAGGGACGGTTACTTGTCAGGAGTTCATCGTGATGGCTATCTTCCACCTTTGTGGGTGCAAACCAACCACGTACAGATGACATATTACTATCTCTTTATCGTGCTATGGTCATTGGCCATCGTTTCAAACCGTTCGCCAGAAACGCTCGCAGGTTTCACCTCAAACTTCAGGTGTGCTGGCTGTAGCGGCATTGATGGTGTATTAATCAATCTCTCAAGCCCTTTACACATAGCAGTATCAGAAGAGTAACAATGGCAAGAGTGGTGAGTTGCTGAAAGCGGCAGACCAACCAGACAGGATGATCTTGAACCGCGACTATGTCCTGCCTGATATAGATTGTAATTGATGAGACAATGACGCCTCATGCCTTACACGATGCAAAGATTGGAACAAGTGTTCCGTTGAGCCCCGTAATTGCAGCTATGTCGGTTGACCCACAGATACAGTCAATGATTCCACAGCTCTGTGACGCTTTCCCCACAGTATTTCCCGATTTTAGCCGGAGTGCAGGCGGACCAGTCTGCGTGGGTGCGCTGGGCGTGCTTTTCCTCTTCTGTCTGGGTCTTTCTTGGTGAAGGTACGGTGAAGTGGGCGCTCTTAGCAGCCATCCTGTCCGTTCTCCTCGCCTTCAGACATAACCAGCCAGGCTTTACCAACTTCTTCCTCCGTTACATCCCGATCGCTTGCAGTTCGAACGTTGGCAAAAAGTATCCTTGTTATCGCTGAGTTCACCATCCTCTCTTGGCAGCGCGGCCTTAAAACGATCTGTTGACGGCCTGAACTCTTGGGACAGAAGATGAGTATGCTTATATCGGTCTTGGTCGAGCAGCGGGTTAGCCTTTTGGTGGCTGGCATTCTGAACATGATGGGTCCGTTTGTCGGCGGCGGCGATCAGACGCAGATGATTAATAGTATTGGGGCTGGACGCCTTTGGCAGGAACAATCCTCGCAGATGTTTCTACCTGCGTGCTGCGTATGACTATGGTCAGCTCTGATGCTTGGCGGTCGGTCATCGTTATCCTCATCGGCTTTACGCTGCTCTTCCCGCTATAGATATGAAAGTTTGCGTGCCGGTGACTATATAGTGGCTGATTTTGGTGCTTTGCCTCGTTGATGTGTGGCGGGTGGACCGACGTTGCCTCCAGCGGCGGGATGTTTCGTACCAAAGGTGAGCGCGATATACCGCAACCAGCCAGCGGCCAGCATGCGACGCTGAGGATGTATAAGGACAAAAGACTGTTTTCGGTATCGTGTATGAACTTCTAACATTCAGCAGAGACGAGACATCACCCACCCGCAGAGTATCGATTGGTTATCACCCTGCTTCATCCGTCGTTATCGGAATGATTGATGTACATCGCTCCAGAGATGCGCGCCACAGACGATACGGGCGATTGCTGCTGCAAATTAGGTAATATGTATACAGGCGGTTGACAGTTGTGAGATCTGTACTGAATATGCTGAATACGAAGTACTTTATTCCTTCCGCAGGTGCTGACGGCGCAATACAGAGACCCGCAGCAGAATGACAACTGGGCGCAATGAAGCTCCCAGCTGTCGACGATGCCAACGCTATGGACCTGCTGGGGGTGGTGCAGTTGACGTGCGCCGGGAATGATATTGATAAAGTTGAAGCTGACTTTAGGTCAGGCGACGAGGCGAGCTCCTACTACCTGTGATCGGCCAGGCTCGACAAATTATGAGCCTAACAACACCATAGTACTTGCACTGTCAACTCTAAGAATGGTGGTGTCGTCTTCTCTGATCTACCTCCTGGTTGGACAGCCACTATCGATGAGTCGGCTGCAGAACTGATGTGTAATTTGTCTCCCGTTGCTGTGAGCGTAGAGCCGGAGTGACGCGCCTGCGTAGTCCTCGAGCTACTTAACAAAACCATCTACTACTGGGACCATCTCGCTTACATTTTGATTGTTATCTCTTACTCTTGGCGATTGCGGGAGCAGGATATATAGATTGGAGGGAAGAAGAAGTGGGAAGAGCTTCACCCATCCCTCCCAGAGGAGGAGAATTGATGTGCAAGGATTACAAGTTCCTCAGACTCTGTAACCATGATTTAAGAAGAGGAATGAAGCAAGCCATACACATAAAATATAAAACAGGTAACAAACTAATTGTTGCTCTGTTTTTTCTGAACTATAACAAGAAAACACTAACTCGTCCCAACTCGTCGCTCCAAGGGGACAAAGGTAACATGAGAACAAATTTATAACACATCACAGAACCTTCATCATTTGATTTTCTCTAATTATAAAACTTGTAATGTAATTCATTGTCATTCGCACAGCAATTCATGTAGTACTTTATTGGTGATTGACAAGAGTTGGTGCAGCGATAAATCCCCATTAACATCAGTAATCATAATTTATGAATTGTGGATTATAATTCTGAATTACCGAATATATTTATATATAATCCTGCGACAAAAGAATTATAAAGAGTTAATTGTTCAATGATCTACCTGTTGTCTGGATGTAAAACCGCCTCAACCGAAGAAAGTTGCTATAATTTACATCATGCTACCCCACAATCATTTTGATTTACACAACATTACAAGGTGAAAATCAAACAAGGTTACAAACAGTGTAACGATGAAATAAAAGAGAACATAAACACGATATTTTAGCAAAGAAAAGAAAGCAGGAGACAAACCTCCTGTCAAATCTCCGCTCCTCCCTATCCGTCGAACAATCGGAAAAAAGACTCCCTTTTGTCACAGAAGCTACTGCGCTTACACTTCCTTGTCTGAGGGGTTAACCTCCATGGGAGTCGCGTAACCCTACATATACGTCTTCCTTTTCAGCCTGTAAGCATCTGTACTTCAAATATATAAGGTATCTGGCAACTAAGTCTTAAGAAGTGACGACGATTGTCTGATCCAAGGGCGGGGATTTTATGGGAGGTTTTGTACAAGACAGCGCGCCAGTGTATGCAATTTGCCAGCGCTATGAGTACAGCGGTAACAGAATATACAGAATATTCTTCCAAATGGGTTGTCTAACATCTCGTAAATTAAAACCCAATCGACAAACTAGAATACACCATCCCTTCTTATTCATAACAGCGCATCCATTGCCGATTTGGACTAAAAGTGAATACTAAACCCTATAATAAATAGAGTCAATATGTTTCATTCTTGTTCTTTCTATTGTTTCTAATAAACGATTTGGGGTTAAACATAGGCGGAAACGACTCGCTACTCCCACGCTCATCTCTCAAGCCAATCGACTATGCGTATTGGCCCTCAGTGGTGACATTAGCCCTCACCTGGCTCTGGACCAGCAGGCTTATTCTCCTTCTTCTTGCCCTTATTCGCGCCTTCCTCTCCAGCGGCCCATGCCGGCATGTTACTGCACAGCTTCCTGAATACACCAAACCGCTGGTAGGGGTCTTCACACACGACGCTTCATCGCATCGATAGTCACCGTTGGCGCGAAAAGCACATACGCACCGTAGATGCCTCTCTGTGAATTCGTCTTTACGCTTTCTGGACACCTGAGTGAATACCTGCGCGGGCTTCCCAATCCGTCGACTTTACACGGTTACCATCAGCAAGGAGGACCACAGTTATCTCTCGAACGCAACGCAAAGTGACCATGCGGGCCATCAAGGCTCCGGTTACGGTGCAACGCTCACTGATACATGACGCGATCCTTAACACCGACAAGGTCTGGGGCCTGCTGAACCCACCCGTATGCGCTTGCTGTTCTTACGATTGTCTAATCGCGCTGGTACAGTTAACATAACAGAAAATTTAAAATTGACAAAGAAATTATTGAAATGAAAAAATAAATCTTAACTCAATGCTCTAATAAGTTCAAAACCTCTCCCGTGGTTCTACACGCGACGGGTGCCTCAATACCACTTCTTTACCTTCTCCTCCATGTCCTCCTTTTCTCACCATTGATACCACCTTAAGCTTCGTGCATGAAGCCTGTTACTAGAGGCCCTTCTTCACACTCTCTTCATCACTTGTACGTTCACCAGTCCTCACCCCTCCCACAGAAAAAGAAAGGAGGGTAGCTAAAGACGCCTTACTGCGACAAAAGTGTAAAAATAAGTAAGCAGGTAAACAAGTAAATAAATAACACATAAACAATAAAAGATAAACACAAAATAACTAAAAACACAATAACCCAAACGTATAAAGCCAATAAAGGTAAAGCAAACACAAAAACGTAAAACATAATTCACATCATAAACCCAAACACGATTAAAAATATGAAAAAGACATAAATAATTAAAATATTTACAGTCATTAACTTAAAAAATCTCAGACTTTTCACGACAAAAATTAAATCCACCACCTTTCTCCTATTAGCCCAAGAATCGGTATCCTATTCTTCCCACTCCTCTTATACCGTGGATCACCGCTTAAAATCATCGACTCCTAAACCAAAGTCATCTGATCAAGTCCGTTGAAGGTACCCATATTTCGACATTCAGTCCTGTGACATGAATATCCACCGCCTCACCCGCAAAATGTTGCAGATATTCAGCTATGTGAACAGCCTATTCACAACCTCAGCGATAACCTCCACGACTATCACACGTCCACCGCCTTCCGGAAGGTTCTAGACGCATTTACCGGCTCCCAGGGTTTCTCTATCACCCTCCTCTCTCAGAAAAGCCTCCGGGCGCAGGGATGCCATAGGCGTTCTTGCTGCCATGCCCACCGCTGCTTTCCAGCGCATCATCTCGCCACCGTAAAATGGTGAAGTCGCTCCTCAAAATCTATTTCATTAGAATGACTATCGTTGATCATACACATTAATTGTATAGATTATTTGGTTATTAAAACTCCGTTTGTCATCGCCCCATTCTGGTAGGCGATACTGAAAAATTTTAACACAAAAAAAATGGGTACAGGAAGATATATGTGGTAAAATAAACAATTCAGAATTCATAATTCACAATTCATAATTATGATTACCGATGTCAACCATGATTTATTACTGCAGCAACTTACAAACTCGTCAACTTATCCCAGCTCGTCAACTACTACTCATGATTTGTACTGCAAGCAACTTGTTTGCACTCGTAAACTTGTCAGCAACTTCAAAATAAAGCTACAAAGATATCCCATTGCACAGATCCTTGTTGATTTAAATAATTCGTGTCATTCAGTGCAGCCAGTTCATATCTCATAAAGTTCAAAGTTCAATGCTCAAAGTTCAAGGTAATAGTTCAATCAAAGTTCAAAGGTAATACATGTTTTGGTTTCTTAAGTCAGCACAAAGATGCCTTGCGTCCCTTACTAACGCCTTTGAGTCCAACTATTTTCTTTGCACAGCTATAACAGTGATTTCCCTATAGTTTAAAACCTAGTTCAGTATGTGGTTTTATCGTTATTTATAGATGCCTTATTTGAAACTACATAATGACTCTTCTTAAAACCTTATTCGCAGATTTTCAGTAGTTAATCCCTATCAGTCGTTAGAACACAATATATATGATTCTTATTGCTATACGATATTGCCTAACATCTTTAATATTCTTATCGTATCTTGCCTGTCTGTAACTTGATTCTCTTCAACCACCGCACTGTGAGAGAACCTCTTTACGAAAAGTTATGACAATTATCTCAAATATATACGTTTGTGGACAAGAATAACAAACCAATAAATAAATATGATTTACAGGATATATCAGGGGATTGGCAATAAGCAAACAGTAGAATCAACGCTTCGGATTAAGTAACTTTTGTAAACGCCAAATCTTTAATTGACGATTGGATAGAGAGCCTCAATTAACAAAACTATATGGCTTGAGAACTTGAAGATGCAAAAAGGTAGAAAGGACGATATTATCATTTGCGGTGGAATATCCCGTCTTGGTCATAACCTATTTGTGATTTCACGCCGGGGCTGGATATCACGCCGACAAAAGAGTGCCACGTGTGGACTATCAGGAATGACGCTATCGGCGGAGACAGTATTCAGGTGAAGTCCTCGCCTTCGCTCAGACTGGCCGAGAATGGGCGAAACCTTATCAGCCAGCGAACAAAGCGTTGTATGTAGCAGAAAAGAAGGCCGAAGGAGCAAACTTGGACATGCAAGAGTTTCGTTGTAGGCAACTGATGTGCAACAGGCATGAGTGATTATCAAAGGGCTTAGCCAAAAGGCGGAAAACTGTTATTGCCAAAAAGTTGAAAGTATCAAACCACCTTCTACCCATTATCTTGTCTTACACCGAACCTTTACCCTCTAGAACCGCCGGAAGGATGGAAGAATGGGTATCTATCATTTGATTTCTGCATATATCAGGATGACCTCAAAAGAGGTGGTTTTGACGTACCATCTAGCAACCCTCCATACATTAGTGCGCCAGCGCAAATTGCATCCAGAAACTAATGAGCTAAACGCCAAACGTATTATTAGGTGCAAGAAACCACAAAATCACTCTAAGGAGAAAGCTAGATTTGCTTTGTTTCCATTCATCAGAGCTGGGCCTACAGCTCCCATGCGATGGGTATTCTCTATGATTGTTCCATATCCTTTGACAACAGCATATGGCAAGAAACTCCGTAAGATGAGATTATAGAAAGACATCGCCTTACCAGCAAAATGCAGATTCGTGGTACAAGGTTTTGAGAATGCAACTCAGAGCAATTGTACAACGTTCAGTCAGAACTCATCACCAAAGGGTGAACTGCATAACTCAAATGTCTCCCAGACCAAGACATTCCATAAAGCATTGAATAAGTCTCCAGAGACTGTTAAAACAGGATGAAAAAGTACAGATGTCTGGAATCAGTTCGAAAAGAGGCGAAACCCGCTATACTGATAGGAATGTTCTTGGTGATTTCTGCTATATCAGTAAAGGCATGAAGTGCTTAATGCTGATGAGAAAATCGCAAAGGAGGGAGTTTAGGAAAGATGACCTTATAAGTGAAAGGCACGACGAGAATTCATAGTCGCAAATATATATGAGCTAAAGACATAGACAGAGTATCCGTTAAAACAGTGACTGGGTATCACCCAGATGAATACGGAACGATGCCCTGACAACCTAAGTCGTCCAACGTTCCGAGAACTCACTGACTGTCCAAAACAGTATGAACTGTTTAGAACCAGCAAAACGTACATAATAGATCTGAAGAACATTTCAAGTCATTCCATCTATTGTGCTATTCTTTGGAAAGATTGAAGGTTAACAACAAAACATATCCTCAAGTATCAAGAAATTCTGCAGAGTACACTCGCCCTGGACGGGCGTTGTCAAGCGAAGTAGACTTGCTTCTGTTACGCGCAGGTAATCAGTTCCTCAATAGCTGCAATAGGTGTTGGCTGACCAACGAGGCGGAGATCATCACGAGCATATGCGCAATCTTCTATTCATGCGACTGGCGGCAAGAGGAGATAGCTCAGCTCATCGGAACCATTATGGAAAAAGATGCATGGTGGGGCACAACCGAATCGGGCAGCAAAAGATCAATCAGATGGTTCCACGCACTGCCTTATAGTACGTTTTCCTATTTCCCTAATTAATGCGTATTTACCAAAAACGAATGGGAATATTGATATTGTGAGAAAATAGCCATATCTTTGGTCACCGAATTACGTATTTATAAATAACTAATAAAGATGAATGCCGAGCAGCCAATATATGCAAGGTTGAGTGGCCGACATGAATGGAATGATAAAGATTATTACAGGGTTGCGTCGGGTGGCAGAAATCGATATCACTCGCCACATGCCAGTATCTCTTAAAGAACAAGGGATAGATGACGGTCCGTTATCATGTTGGATTTGGAGAACATTTATAATGAACGTTGTCAAAACCCTTTATCATGATTAGATGCATTAAGCCAAAAGTGCAACAGATGCACACAGGAATACCCTATACTCATAGACGGATACCTGATTTGCTGACCATTTGAGGTGCTGAATACACTGTTAAAATCCACCAATTAGATGTGTGTCACGGGCAGTAATGAACGCTTCCTGTCAAAAAGATGTTGTGACGACTTTTCCGTGGCAGGGCGATGAATGCGACATCCACATCATTCAGTTTCAGCGAATATGTCCAGTAGAAACAGATGCTCCTTTCTTGAAACACACAATGAATATATATGCTTTTAGGAAGTTACCCCAAACAGTAAAATGCCAACGAACAACAGAGAAAGAGCTATCTCCAGCAGCTTTTCTCTAACACCTACTGCCATATCGACATTAAAGAAGGTACGGCATACAGAAACGATGATGATCTGGAAGGCTCTGTTGATGTCACATTACCAAGCAACATCAAGAGCATACCAACCCACAGAAAATAGCGAACACCTTAGATTCCACGCAAAGCAAAAGCACCACCATCACCAGAACGCAAATGAACATATCTGGACTACATACAGAACTGCTTTCCACAATGGAGCATGTATTCATACGATCAAGGGCATAAATGTGATACTCCGTAGAAATACTATTTTTGAAGACTTGGGATTACACCAATGTCCGATTGAATTTCCGTCAGACAGGAGACACACATGATGGAATCTTATACCACGTGGATTGCGAATGCGTGGCTATTCTGTGGATGCCGGTTGGGTTATCAAAATACAGTAAAGAAAGGAATAAGTGAACAACGAGCGAAGTGGACTTCGTGTATGCAGCTGAGAGACGGGACAGAATCTATATCAGTCGGCTTACGCTTTGTTATCTGAAGAAAAAACAGAACAAGAACTACACTCCTCAAACAGATTAAAGACAGTTTTCTAAGAAAGTTGTCATTGTAGGAGGCATACAACCACTTTCCACAATGATGATGGTATACTCATTCTAGATCTTTTTGATTTCCATACTGAATAAGTGGATTAGAATCTATGACCTCAAAGAAGGCTTCGATATTGTAGAACCCACCACGTATGTAAAATATATAACAAAACACGCCTTTAATGGTTTCGTGAAATAAGTCCATGTATATATCGGAAAAATGGACTTATAGTATGGTTTCGCTTGTCACAGCATACGACCTACTTTATTCAGGTGGACATCTCTTTTTTGTTTATAACTTCAAAATAATTGGACTACAAAATTACTGGCGCAAAAGAAAATATAATAAAATAAATGAAAGATATAAATGTCCTAAAGCATGATTTCTAATACTTATATGGTTTTGAAAATACAGATATACAAACAATTATGTTATTTGAGAAAATCGACAGCCTTAATGATAATTATGGTTTGACTACCATATAATGGCGGAAGGTGCAACTAAAAAAGTGTACTCGCATTGCTTAACAAACAAATCCAGAACCATATATAGAACACAAAATTTAGTCCATAAATGTACTGTAACAATCTTTTACACTTTCTCGAATGTGATTTGATATTCGTAAAATATCAGAGAATAAAACTTATCTGCAGAATGATGAAACCTTAAATGGCGCTTGCGCCACCCACATAATTGTGGCAATAGATTCATAAGACAATTTCCTATAACTGATTTAGAAGTTGGGAAGAATAGCGTGATATCATCAGAAGAAAGTCGCTAAATCACCCAACAGGAGGAATCTTTAATAAACCATTCTTTTCTTCGGATGAAATACTTCCAGGTTTTCATACCTCAAATAATAAAAATAAATTCTGGATTATATATGCAATTCCCAATATAAAATAAATCGCCTTAAAATGGATCAATATCCACATATTAAAGCATTTGGATATTGTGGGAAGGCTAACCCTCTGATAACGGACCTTATGGACTGCATAAGAGCCAGAAGAAAGTAGATTTTTGTTGGGGAAAGATATAGTTCACTTCCGTAAATGTGGTGAGAGGCCATATTTTTTCCTTCTCAGTTTTGATTTATATGTTCCACGCCATGTGCTATAATAAAGGTCGTCCGATGGGACATGATTTCTCACGTTTTCAATTCCAGTTAGTTGCATTTTAAGCTACGTCACAAGGGAAGGGTAAGAGGCTAATTATCAGGGAGTTGACAAGAGGTGCCTTTGCTGGAATTCCTTTGCCGTTGATTGGTTGCTCTCCAACAGCCAATAATAGACTTAGTTGATGGGAATTCTTACAAAGAAACTATGGACTGAGCGGACGTAATGGCTTGGAGAACTCGATTGGTCGTCTTATATATAACATAGTCTATCAGGTGATATATAAAAATGGTGGAGGTTACTTCCTCCACTACTGTCTCAACCAGTCTAAACTCCAATTCAGCCAATTCTTGGTAAAATCCGTTTCTACCACACTTCAAACCATGCAGCGGACAAATAGTCATCTATTTCATCAATGATATGTGGAACGAACAATCTTGTATTCTTTAAAGGAATCCACATTGTGGCCTGGGAATCACCCAGAGCCGTACATTCGGTTTGTAGTCTCCAATATCTTCAAGATAACAGCTGTAATTTGTTAATACTGAAAGTGGCTAACAGCATCTTGTCAAAATTAGGTAGAGGAAGTTCTTTATTTCTGATTGTTTTAAATTTAATCATCGAGGAGGTATAAACTTGCTGATAGAAACCAAATAATGTGAAGAAAGACATAAAATCCAATTTGTCATAATTTATGGCCCAGTTGCTTTTCTGCTGATGTGGAGATGTGTACTATAATCAGTAGCAACATTAAAGTATCTTCCTCCTACTGCTCTCTGTAATACAGAGGTTTTACCATCATTGCAAAAAAAAGTCACCTTGACCCTGTGAGGTATTCTAAATCTTATTTAACACTTGCGTTTCATTATTTGAACCAACTTTTGGTAATCTTGCTGTGGGACGTATGGTAAGATTCTGGTGCAGATTCTCATATTTGCCTTCCTCAAGCTCATCTTTTTCTCATCTCATTTTACAGTTGTCAGGGATGTTTTCTTGGGAGTTTCTGTTTTGTAAACAGGATGATTGACACGTAATCCTGCATCCTCAAAAAAAAAAATTGTTTTGGGCAATTAGAAAAGAAGATACTTTAAGATTGTCACAATTTCCATGTGAAGCGATAAACTTTTCGCATCGCTTGAGAGTGAAAACATAGGTATAATATAAATTAAGCTCATCTTTCTGAGCAAGAGTTAAAACTAACTTTCTCTACTAGTACACAAAAAGTATCAGTTGGTACAGTACCATTACTTGTATTGTGACAAGGTATAATTTCTCTTAATTATAGTTTTTTTGGTTTGTTTATCGATCTTCGCTCCATGGACAAATTACCAATAACAATATCAAACCCTCTTTCCCAGAGGTCGTGAGAACATCCATAAAATAAGTGCCAAGGAGAACTGGGGTTGCAAATAAATCATATCTTTAAAGTCGACATGTTCCTTGCTCTGCAAACCAATACATGTGA